>SERZ01001318.1_pt1 | contig 14277 bp, 10 predicted proteins | sample 3171461 | NCBI WGS metagenome assembly SERZ01 (sample SAMN06051861, study PRJNA518727) | freshwater metagenome | biome: subpolar coniferous forest; feature: holomictic lake; material: water; isolation source: holomictic Lake 227, 6 m depth | place: Canada: near Kenora, Ontario | collected... | reverse complement strand
GGGTGGCGCCGGGTAAGGCTAAGCCGTGCCGCCGAGCCAGAGAGAGGACGATATTAAGGTCTTTCTGCAGCAGTTTGACCATGAACCCAGGCGTGAAATCACCCTTGGCGATGCGCGGACCCATGTTTTCCAGGGACCATGACTGCGACGCACCGCCTGCCAACACATGGATCATTGTCTGCTGATCAATGCCATTTTTCTCCGCCAGCGTCAGAGCCTCGCATACCGCCAGAAGGTTGACCGCCGTCACCACCTGGTTGCAGGCCTTGACCACTTGGCCGGCACCGGCCGGACCAACATGGGTTAGACGTTTGCCAAGGACTTCAAACACCGGCCTGGCCTGTTCGAACACATCCTGCTTGCCGCCTGCCATTATGGTCAGGGTGGCGTTTCGGGCGCCTACATCCCCACCGCTTACAGGAGCATCCAGAAATTCGATCTGATGCAGGGAAAGCCTGTCAGCCAAGTTTCGAGCCGTTTCCGGGCTGATGGTGGACATGTCGATGAATATTGCACCGGGCTGAGCGCCATGCACGGCGCCATCGGGTCCCAGCAGCACCTGTTCCACGTCCGGGCCATCGGTGACTATGCTGATTACAAAGTCTGCTCCTGGGGCAGCTTCTGCTGGGGTGGCGGCCTGCCGAGCGCCTGCCCGGACCAGGTCACTGGCCCGTGATGCTGTGCGGTTATAGACTGTGAGGGGAAAACCGGCTTTTAGCAAGTGCCCGGCCATTGGCAGGCCCATAATGCCCAGGCCGATAAAAGCGATGCGGGGTTTGGTTTGCATGATTTATGCTCCTTTTAGAAAGGCCGTTAACCGTTGACGGTGAACGGTTGACGGTGAACAGTCAACGGCTTTTATTTTGTTGTGATGGGATAAAGGGAATTCTCAGTTGGTGACTAACTCCCTGGTCTGGATAGCAATTTCGGCTTCTTCATTGGTTGGAACAATTAGTAGTAGCACCCGGCTTTCAGCACTCTGAATCTCACCCAGATTTCCATTCATAGATTGGTTGAGATGGGGGTCTATACAGATGCCCAGTTCTGTTAGCCCTTCGCAGATCCATTCCCGGATCAAAGGGGAATTTTCGCCAATGCCCGCCGTGAACACGATGGCATCTGCTCCGTCCAAAGTCGCCAGATAGGCGCCGATATATTTTTTAATACGGTAGGTAAATACCCGCAGGGCCGTTTCCGCCTGGTGATGGCCAGTTAGCATGGACTGCACCAGGTCCCGCACATCGCTGCTGCCAGTACCCGCAAGTCCTAACAAACCACTTTCCCGATTAAGCAGGATATCCAACTGCTCAGCGTTCATTCCGTGTTGGCGCATCAGATAAAAAAGAATGGCGGGATCAATATCGCCGCAGCGGGTACCCATGGGCACACCTTCCAGCGGAGTAAACCCCATACTGGTGTCCACGCTTTGCCCCCTGGAAACCGCCGTGATGCTGCAACCATTGCCCAGATGGCAAATGATCAATCGCAGATCGGTCTCGGGCTTGCCGATCCACTCCGCCGCTTTGCGACTCACATAACGATGACTGGCGCCATGAAAGCCGTATTTGCGAATTTTCATCTCCTCGCAAAGCCGGAGGGGAAGCGCATAGAGATAGGCTTTAGATGGTATTGTGGCATGAAAAGCAGTATCGAAAACCGCTACCTGTGGAATATCTGGAAACCCGGTTTCGCAAGCCAGGATGCCTTCCAGATTCGGAGGATTGTGTAACGGAGCCATATCAAAACAATCCCGAATGATCTGTTTGATCCGGTCATCAATCATGGTTGGCTGGCTGATGTACTCCCCGCCATGGACAACCCGGTGCCCGATCGCCCGAATATCTTCCTTTGAGCCAATAACGCCCGCCTGGGGATCGGTCAGCAGGGGCAATATCAGTTCAATGGCATTGCCGATATCGGGAATTGATACGAGTCGCTGAATCGTTTCCTGACCGGGACGACGATAAACCAATTGCGTCCCTTCCAGTCCGATTCTTTCCACCAGACCAGATGCCGCAATGCGTAAATCTGCGGCGAAGAACAGCGTAAATTTGACTGAAGAACTTCCGGTATTGACGACCAGAATCGTTTTCACACATTTCTCCACGAAATAAAATAATGATGAATGACTAATTCAGAAGCTCCAGATCGTGCTGTATCTTCCGTTCTCCCTGTGCATAGAATTCCCGTATCCATTTTTCATGGCATTCAAATCCCCAGTGGCTAATCCGCCAGAGGCGGGCGGCATCGTCCTTCTTTCCCTCACGGAGAAGCTGGATAAACTGGTCATGCTCGTCACAATTGATCCATTCCCATTCCTTGATGTAGTTCAGACGGGGAAAATCGTATAATCGCTGCTTCATGATCATAAGCATATGTTTTAAAGCAGTGTTAGTGGACAAATCCAGGAATACGTTGTGAAACGCAATATTAAGCTGATAATATTGAATATCAAAAGTGCCGGAAGGATTCTGTCTAATGCAGGCTCGCATGTCTTCGTTCAATTGCTGCATATTGTCCATGTGGTCTGTCGTAAGACGATCAGAGACGGACCGAACCACTGTACTTTCCAAAGCGCCAATGATCTCAAGAATATTTTGAATTTCTTCCAGCGAAAGACGATTGACCAGTACGCCCCGGCGCGGCAGTATGGTTACAAAACCCTCACATTCCATCTGCATGATGGCATCCCGGAGCGGGGTTTTGCTGATGCCTAATTGCTGACTGATCTCATTCAGGTTTATAAATGATCCCGGAATGAGTTTGCCCTCCTGATTTAATCCACGCAAATATTCGTACACCTGCTGCCGCAGGGAGCGGATATCCAAAATACTTTTTCTGGATCGATCGGACCCCTCCATGAATGTCCCTTTCCTGTGCGCAATTGATTTATCGTGAAAATTAGGACAGAGGGGGTTAGGGGCTGCCAGAAGATATATTGGCTTCCTATGGCTGGTTTGCCAGAATATATTTTGGTCGCCCCGACCCCCGTCTCTTCGTTTACAGCAGCGTATCGATCGGAACATAATCCAGATTAAACGCCTCCGCTACCGCCATGTAGGTGATATGCCCATGAACCACATTAGCCCCGAGTTTGATGTCAGGATTGTCCTGCATGGCTCGCTGCCAGCCATTGCTGGCAATCTTCACTGCGTAAGGCAGGGTGGCGTTGGTCAGAGCCATTGTCGATGTCCGCGGAACTGCACCAGGCATATTGGCTACACAGTAATGCACCACGTTATCCACCGTGTAGATTGGATTACTATGCGTGGTGGCTTTGGATGTTTCAAAACAGCCGCCTTGATCAATGGCCACATCCACCATTACCGCCCCCGGCTTCATGGTTTTGAGCATATCCCTGGTAACGAGTTTGGGGGCCTTTGCGCCGGGGATCAACACTGCTCCTACGACCACATGCGCCTGTTTAACCAACTCGCGCACCGTGGCAGGGCTTGAATACAAGTTGAAGCAATTGGCCGGCATCACATCGCTCAAATACCGCAGCCGGTCCAGATTCATATCCAGAATATAGACCTTGGCGCCCAGGCCGCAGGCCATCTTTGCAGCATTGATACCGACAATACCGCCGCCGATCACCACCACATTCCCTGGGTCCACGCCAGGCACGCCGCCCAGCAACACCCCACGACCGCCCTGGGCTATTTCCAGATATTTTGCCCCTTGCTGAATTGCCATTCTACCGGCTACTTCACTCATTGGGGTCAGCAGCGGCAGGGATCCGTCCGTTTTCTGAATAGTTTCATAAGCTATACAGATGGCCTTGCTTTTAATAAGCGCCTTGGTCTGACGTTCGTCAGCAGCCAGATGAAGATAGGTGAAAATGATCTGGCCCTCCCGGATCAGATCGTACTCCGCAGGCAACGGCTCCTTGACATGCATGACCATGTCGGCTCTTTTAAATATTTCTGCTGGAGCATTCACGATTTCCGCACCAGCATTCGCGTAAGTGGTATCATCAAACCCGCTACCAATGCCGGCCCCTTTTTCCACCAACAGGGTCTGCCCCTTGCCAACCATGACTTCAACGCCGGCTGGAGTCATACATACCCGATTTTCTTCCGACTTGATTTCCTTTAATATTCCAACGATCATTTTATTACCTTCCTTTCGTGCAGATTAATTTCACATTTACATCGTCTGAATCAGAATGTCGAGATGCAACAGGTAGAGCCGGCATTTCGCCATTCTTTAATCCTGTAAATTCTGATTCAGACATTATTCTTTGACTTGGATATTCAGAAATTTTCTATGACACCTTAATTGCCTGCTGCGGGCGCATGTCCTCTTTATTGATGCCGGCCACCCGTACTGGTTTTTTCATCGCATCCCGGCGGAAAGGCTCACCCAGTTCCTGGTTGAGGATCACCTCGATAAAGGTGGTCTGATTGTTTTTCATCTGATCTTCAACGCCCTTGGCGAGGGCCTCGGTCAGCCCTTCCATGGTGGTGGCCTGCACTCCGTTCACTCCGCAGGCTTGGGCGATTTTTGCGTAATTGACATCACGATCAAGCTCGGTGCCGACAAAGTTGTCGCTATACCAAAGGGTGGAGTTACGTTTTTCCGCTCCCCACTGGTAATTACGGAAAATCACCATTGTGATCGCGGGCCAGTTCTCCCGTCCACAGGCGGTCATTTCGTTCATGGAGATTCCAAAGGCGCCATCACCCGCGAAGCCAACCACCGGGGTCTTTGGGCAGGCGATTTTTGCGCCGATGATGGCGGGAAGGCTGTAGCCACATGGGCCAAACAGACCAGGAGCAAGATATTTACGCCCTTCTTCAAAGGTCGGGTAGGCATTGCCGATGGCACAGTTGTTGCCGATGTCGGAAGAGATGATCGCCTCTTTCGGCAGGGCTTTCTGGATGGCGCGCCAAGCCATCCGTGCTGACATCAGTTGCGGATCATTTGCACGGGCGCGCTGGTTCCAGGTAGTGCCGTCGTCGTCCTCTTCGTGGTCCATGATCGACAACTGCTGCAACCACAAGGCCCTGGTTTTCTGGATAAGGTCTTTACGTTCCTGGCGGCCGTGATCACCGGCATCCGCTGTCAGGGCGGCGAGAATGCGCTCCGCCACTGTGACGGCATCCCCCTGAATCCCGACGGCAACTGCTTTGGTGAGACCGATGCGGTCCGCATTGATGTCCACCTGGATCAGCTTTGCAGTCTTCGGCCAGTAGTCGATACCGTAGCCAGGAAGGGTGGAAAATGGGTTAAGACGTGTGCCGAGGGCGAGAACCACGTCGGCCTTGGCGATCAACTCCATGGCGGCCTTTGAACCGTTATAGCCCAAGGGGCCGGCGAAAAGCGGGTGTGATCCTGGAAAAGCGTCATTGTGCTGGTAGTTGCAGCAGACCGGGGCGCTGAGCCGTTCGGCAAGAGCTTTCGAGACATTGATAGCTCCGCCGAGGACCACGCCCGCGCCATTGAGAATCACCGGGAACTTGGCGGCGGAGAGCAGTCTTGCCGCTTCGGCTATGGCGCATGGGCCACCGGCGGGTCTCTCAAAGCGAACGATCTGCGGTAGATCGACATCAATGACCTGGGTCCACATGTCGCGGGGAATGTTGATCTGGGCAGGGGCCGAACCCCGGTGAGCCTTCTCAATAACCCGGTTTAATACTTCGGCCACCCGAGATGCGTCACGAACCTCTTCCTGGTAGCAGACAATGTCCTCAAATATCGACATCTGGGGAATTTCCTGAAATCCACCCTGGCCGATGGTTTTGTTTGCAGCCTGGGGGGTGACTAGCAGAAGCGGAGTGTGATTCCAGTAGGCGGTTTTGACCGGGGTGACAAAATTGGTGATGCCTGGGCCGTTTTGGGCAATGCACATCGACATCTTGCCGGAAGCGCGGCTGTAACCGTCAGCCATCATCCCTCCGTTACACTCATGGGCGGCATCCCAGAAGGTGATACCGGCACTTGGGAAGAGATCTGAAATCGGCATGAAGGCTGAGCCAATAATGCCAAAAGCGTGTTCAATGCCGTGCATCTGCAGGACTTTTACAAATGCTTCCTCTGTAGTCATTTTCATTGCGAGTTTCCTTTTCTGAATTCGATGTGGTGAAAGCCAAGCAAAAAGTCAATTATGAATTATGAATTATGAATTATGAATGGTGAAAAAGATAATGATGAATGATGATCATTCATCATCTTTTCATCATCCTTTCATCAGGATATTCAGAACTTTTCGAGGGCTCGTTTGACGGCTGTTACGATCTCATCCATCTCCGATTTGGTGGCAACCAGAGCCGGAGCAAAGTTCATGATCGTATTATTACCCGGCAGAGAGCTGTTGGTCCGTCCCACCAGAACACCTTCGGCGGCCACCAGACCCATAAGACGACCCATTTCCCCTTCGGTGATGGATTCCTTGGTTTGCTTGTCCTTTACAAATTCCATTCCGCAGAAAAGTCCCTTGCCTCGGACATCTCCCACCAACTGCATATCGCTCAGGGATTGCAAACCTTCCAGCAAGTAGGCACCGACCACCCGGCTGTTTTCCACCAGTTGTTCTGTTTCGATGATCCGGGTGCTTTCCAGGGCTGCGGTCATGGCGCCGGTACATCCGCCATAAGTGCTGATATCCCTGAAATAATTCATCCGTTCGGCTGGCTGGCTGGGATCGCACAGAAATTTATCGAAAATGTTCTGGCGAAATACGGTAGCGGACAGGGGCATATAAGAGCTGGCCAGTCCTTTGGCCATGGTGATAATGTCCGGGTCCACATCGTATTGATCATGGCCCCAGAATTTTCCGGTTCGGCCGAACCCGCATACAACTTCATCCATAATCAGATAGACACCATATTTGCGGCAGATGGCCTGCAGGATCGGATAGTACTCCTGGACCGGAACCATAATGCCACCGCCGGCTGTGATGGGTTCGACAATACATCCGCCGACCGTATCCGGCCCTTCCTTAAGGATCACATCTTCCAGGCTGCGGGCGCAGTCGATGTTGCAACCCGGATAGGATTTTCCAAAGGGACAGCGGTAACAGAGCATGTGGGGGAACTCCGCGAATCCTTCGGCAAATGGCCCGAAATCCTGTTTTCGCTCCAACTGTCCCGTTGCGCTCAGTGCGCCGATGGTGGTGCCATGATAATCACGATCTCGAAACAGTACCTTGTACTTTCCTTTTCGATCCGGATCGATATGGGAGAGCTGGCGGACAACTTTAAAGGCTTTCTCATTGGCCTCGGATCCGCTGTTTGAGAAAAATACTTTGCTCAGACGGGGCAGAAGTTCGATCAGTTTGGCCGCGAATTTGATGCCTGGAATATTGCCTACCGTTCCCGCATAATAGCTAAGGATTTTCAACTGTTCATAAACCGCAGCAGCGATGCTATCCCGGCCATGTCCCACCATGACGCTCCATACACCGCCGGATGTGGCGTCCAGATATTCCCGTCCCCGGATATCCTTGACCCGCAAACCCTTGCCTTCAACGATGATCATTTGTTCGGTGGTCTGAAACACTTTATGGGGCTTGATGTGGTGCCACAAGTAATCCCGGTCGCCTCGCACCATTTCGTCAACATCATAATCCAGCCAGTTTGTTTTGTTGTCCATGACATTCTCCTTTCTATCAGCAGCGACCGGTTGCCGGTGCAGCGGCTGACCACAAATGAATGATGAAAAAAGATAGTGGTGAATGATGAGTGATCATTCATCACTCTTTCTACCTTCCTCGTTTCTTATCCAGCCTTACTGTTTTTATTGTTATACTGTTTATGGGCATAAACTCTCGCCGCAAAGCCGACATCCTTCCTGCTTTACCCTTGCTTTCCTTATGCTCCCCCCGGCGGAGGAGGTTGGGGTGAAAGAAAATGGTTGACACAATTTTGATATGTGATATATCAGACATCAAATATCAGATAATGTCAAGCAATTTGTTGAAGACACAAAAATATGACATGCGAATGCATTGGATTATAAAAACAGTTGACTTTGGTTGATATGTGATATATCACATATCAAATATCAAAAACCAACATTAATGGCTATGCTGTCACGGGCAGGAGGACATGATGAACTCAACGCTGGAAAATTTCAAAATCCGTCATTTTATAGATGGAGAGTGGGTCGAAGATACTGCGGCGGATCAAACGCCTTTATATAATCCTTCCACGGGTGATGTGATCGGGCATGTACCCATGGCCTCGACCGAGACATCCCTGAAAGCGGTTGAATCGGCCTACACCGCCTATGATTCATGGAGAAGATTGTCCGTTGGCCGCCGGGTGGGATTCCTTTTCGATATGCGGCGGGTCATGGAAGAAGACCTTGATGAGCTGGCCTATTCCATAGCCATAGATCAAGCCAAGCACATCAGCGAGGCACGGGGAGAAGTTCAGCGGGTCATTCAAATTATTGAGACCGCATGCAGTATTCCCACATTGGTGCAGGGTGAAACCCTGGAGGGTATTGCCGGAAACATCGTTGGAAGAGTTACCCGATCTCCCCTGGGGGTCTTTTGCGGTGTCGCGCCTTTTAATTTTCCTGCTCTGGTCTTTGGCTGGTTTATTCCCTTCGCCATTGGGGTGGGCAATACCTTTGTGTATAAACCCAGCACGCAATCGCCTTATTTCATGCAGAAAATGGGTGAGATATTCAAGAAGATCGGCCTTCCCAAGGGTGTGGTCAATATCATCCACGGCAATCGCCAGGTACCTGAAACCTGGTATGAGCATCCACGGGTTTCCGGCGTTTGCCTTGTCGGGTCCACCCCTACCGCCAAACTGATCGCTCAGGGATGCGGCCGGGGCGCCAAACGCTCCATGCTTCTTGGCGGCGCAAAAAATTATCTTGTGGCCATGGAAGATCTTCAGATGGACGTTTTTATCGAGAATTTCGTCAATTCCTGCTATGGCTCCGCAGGGCAACGCTGCCTGGCCGGATCAATCGTCGCCGCTGTTCCGGAAATTTATGATGCCGTGGTTGATAAAATAATAGAGGCATCAAGGAACATTGTTGTGGGCGATGCACTTGATCCAGATGTCTATATGGGCCCGGTTATTTCCGCGGGGGCCAAGGCCAAAATTGAACAGTATGTCGAAATCGGAATCAGGGAAGGAAGCAAACTGGTTCTGGATGGTCGAAATCCAGCGGTTCCAGAGAAAAACAGGAACGGGTATTTTGTTGGCCCGACGGTCTTCACGGAAGTCACCCCATGCCGAACCATCGCTCGTGAAGAGATTTTCGGCCCAGTGGTATCAGTTATGCGGATCAAAGACCTTGATGATGCTCTCGCCCTGATCCGCGGGCAGGAATTCGGTAATGGCGCCTGCATCTTTACGCAGAACCTTTATTATGCCGAAAAATTCATTGCGGAAGCGGATGTGGGAATGGTTGGCGTCAACGTCGGCATCTGTGCGCCCCATCCCTATTTGCCATTCGGCGGCATAAAGGCCTCCCTTATCGGCACCGACAAGGTACAGGGCAAGGATGGAATCGATTTCTTCACCCAGAACAAAACCGCTACGATAAGGTTTGCACCGCCCACCGGCCGGTATGTCAGTGGGCCAGACCAAGCGATTAAACCCATTGTCTCGGGACCTGTCAGAAGCTGCGTAGCCGGTTAACACCGTTGACCGCTTACCGTTCACGGTCAACGGGTTTGCAAAGTATCTGCGATAAAACCAAACAGAAGACCCTGCCCCCATCCGGTACCACAACGGGAAAAGGCCATGTAAAAAACATCATAATGGAGTCCTCACCGTGACAGACTACTTAGGCAGGCGAAACAAAATTGAAGTCAAAAATCTGACGAGACGATTTGGCGATCTCCTGGTTCTGGATCACATCAACTTCACCGTTGCCGAAGGGGAATTTCTGGCGATCGTCGGGCCTACAGGGTGCGGTAAAACCACATTTCTGAACTGCCTTTCCAAGCTGATTCCCACCTCCGAGGGCGATATCTACGTTGACGGTGAGGTAGCCAACCCCAAAAAACACAATCTGGCCTTTGTCTTCCAGGAGCCGACCTGTCTTCCCTGGCGAACCGTTCGGGATAACGTGGCTTACGGCATGGAGGTCAAACATTTTCCAAAAGACCGGATTGAAAAAAAATTAAATGATATCCTCAACATGGTGGGCCTGGCTGATACTGCCAATCTTTTTCCCAATCAGGTTTCCGCCAGCATGATGCAGCGCATTGCAGTTTCCAGGGCGTTCGCGGTAGATCCGGACCTTTTGATGATGGATGAACCCTATGGCCAGTTGGACATCAAACTTCGCTACTATCTTGAGGATGAACTGATCAAGCTCTGGCAAACCCTTAAATCCACCGTGCTTTTCGTTACCCACAATATTGAGGAAGCAGTTTATGTGGCCGAACGCATTCTCGTACTCAGCAACAAACCGACGCACATCAAAGCGGAGGTACTTGTGGATCTGCCCCGTCCCAGATCGTTGATTGACCCAAAATTTGTCGAAATCCGAAAACAGGTGACTGAACTGATTCGCTGGTGGTAAGTTCAAACTTGGTTCGGTACCTGGTGAATGCGGACAAACATCAAGCAGAAGGAGGTGCAAAGACCCCGCGAAAAGTGTAAAACTGCCGGGCGGCGACCCGCAAGCGATAGGAAAGGAATTCTCAAACTGAAAACCAATATTTGGAAAAAGGAGCAAAGGATGAAAAAAATCGCTTTATTGAGTGTGTTTGTCATGGCTGTAGTGATTGGGTTTTCGTTGATGCCGGCTCAAGCCTTGGATCTGGTGAAACTGCAAACCTGCTGGATGCCTGAACACGAAACCTTCCTGCCCTGGTTGGCCAAACAGAACGGCTGGGACAAGGAGGAAGGACTCGACCTGGAACTCCTGTTTTTTGATTCGGGTATGGCCCAAATGGAAGCACTGCCTGCCAAACAGTGGGTTATGGGTGGTACCGGGGGTGTTCCGCAGGTAGTGGGCGCACTGCGTTATGGAGCATACATGATCGGCCTCGGCAATGACGAATCCATGACCAATGCCATTTATGTCCGTCCGGACAGTCCTGTCCTGAAGACCAAAGGTTTCAACAAAAATGCCCCCGATGTCATAGGCTCCCCGGATACGGTGAAGGGTAAAACCGTTCTCGTCACCACCGTATCCTCTGCTCACTATGCTCTCTCCACCTGGCTTAAAACGCTGGGGCTCGAAGACAAAGATGTCATTATCAAGCAAATGGACCAGGCTTCGATCATCGCCGCTTTCGAGAAAGGCGTAGGGGATGTAGCCTGTCTTTGGGCCCCTTATACTTTGGCTGCTGAAGACAAGGGTTGGAAACAGGTATCGGATATCAAAAAAGCAGGGGCGGCCCTGCCTATCACCCTGGTTGGTGATAGGGATTTCTGTGATAAAAATCCGGAAACCGTTGCCAAATTCCTGCGTGTTTACCTTAGGAGCGTCAATTATCTCAAAGCCAAAGGAAGCAGTCCCGAAGTGGTCAAACTGTACCAGAAATTCATGAAAGACTGGTGCGGCCAAGAGATGACAGAGGCCAATTGCAAAAAAGATATTGACACACATCCTGTATGGAACATCGAAGAGCAGCTCGCACTGTTCGATACGTCCAAAGGAGAAAGCACAGCCGCGAAATGGCAGCGTATGATCGCCGAGTTTTTCACGGCCCAGGGCCGTTTTAAACCGGAAGAACTGGATAAAATCAACAAGAGCGGATATGTTACAGACAAGTTCCTGAAGATGGTCAAAACCCCCATTCCTACCGACAAATGAAATATGGTTGCGAGTATTGGGATGCGAGATAAATGAACTCGCTCCTCAATGCTCGCAACTAACCTCCATTGTATGGTAAGTCGTTCCAAGAAAGGGAGTTAAACCATGGCTTATGAATCTGTCAAAGTCGAAAAACCTCTGAGCTTGATCCTGCTTCCCATCCTCAGTGTTTTCACCTTTTTTTCCGCCTGGGAGGTGATTGTTGATACCGGCATCGTTCCCAGCACCATGCTGGCGGCGCCGTCCGCTGTCATCAAACTGTTCCTGATTAAACTCACTGATCCCAACCCGGATGGCGCCATCTTGGCTGCCCACGCCTGGACGAGCGGCAAAGAGGCATTTATTGGGTACCTGCTGAGTTTGGCATTTGGTCTGCCTCTGGGATTGCTCATGGGGTGGTTTACGGTGGTCAGGGGGCTAGCCCGACCCATATTCGAGCTTATCAGGCCCATCCCTCCCATTGCCTGGATTCCATTAACCATTTTCTGGTTCGGAATCGGCATCGAAGGCAAGGTATTCATTATCTGGCTTGGAGGGGTCGTACCGTGCGTCATCAATGCGTTTGTCGGCGTTCGCATGACCAACCCAACCCTCATTCAAATGGCGCGCACCTATGGTGCCAGTGACTGGCAGATTTTTGTCCAACTTTGCATCCCATCGGCCCTGCCCATGGTCTTCGGCGCGTTGCAGATTGCCTTGGTCTGCTGCTGGGTCAACCTTGTGGGCGCCGAGTTGCTTGCCGCGGATCAGGGTTTGGGCTACTTGATCTCCATGGGACGACGATTGGCACTACCTGATATGGTTGTCCTGGGCATGGTATGCGTGGGATTCGTCGGCGCTGTGATCGGTTATGCTATTGAACGCCTGGAGCGTCGACTCCTCGCCGGTATCAGGAGGTAGATATATTGAGCGCCATGATAAAACAACCCACGAATTCCGGAACGGGTAACCGGGCCATCGCCAATGAGGTACAGGAAGCGGTCGGCGAGAAAAAACCCATGACCATTTATCGCGTCATCACCAACGAATATTTTCTGTACTGTGTTTCGACACTGACTTTTTTGTTGGTTTGGCAGGTGATTGGACAAAGCGATATGTTCAAAGGAGCGCTGGCCTCCCCCGTTCAAGTGGTGCTGCGTTTCGAGCGGATGCTGACAGACACGCTGGCGGGCCTGACTCTGTGGGGGCATATATGGGCCAGCACCAGCCGGGTGTTGATCGGATTTGCGCTGGCTTCAGCTTTCGCCATCCCCCTCGGACTGTTCATGGCCCTCAACCCGTATGTGGATGCCATTATAAAGCCGGTCTTCGACATCTTCAAGCCCATGCCGCCCATTGCCTGGGTGTCCATCGCCATTCTATGGTTCGGGATCGGGGAGCCTTCCAAGATATTCATCATTGTTATCGGAACTTTCGTTCCATGCCTCCTGAATGCCTACACCGGCATCCGCCTGATCGAGCCGGAGTTGTATGATGTCGTTAAAGTTCTGGGGGGAAATCGCAGGGATGAAATCATTCAAGTCAGCTTTCCAGCCTCCTTTCCAGCGATTTTTGCTGGTCTTCAGATATCTTTATCCAACGCCTGGACCTGTGTTCTGGCAGCCGAACTGGTGGCATCCCGATCAGGACTGGGTTTTATAATCGTTCAGGGTATGAAAATGTCCGATACATCCCTCGTGATTGGCGGCATGGTTATTATAGCTATTGTGGCCTGGACGACCTCGCTGCTTATCATTATCCTCGAAAAACTGGTCTGTCCCTGGAAACGAAAATTAGAAGGCTTTTAATTCTATCTGTTTAGAAAGAGACAATATGAACACTCCTAAAATTGTTTGCCAAAACATATCCAAGATATTCATCCAGAAAGGGACTCAGCGGGTACATGTCCTCCAGGATATCAGTCTTGAAGTTCGGGACAACGAGTTTCTGGTCATCCTGGGGCCTGGCCAATGTGGCAAAAGCACCCTTTTGCGAATTATCGCAGGGCTGGAGACTCCCACTGAGGGAACGGTATTGCTGGATGGTCAGGCAGTGACAAAGCCAGGACCGGACCGTGGGCTTGTGTTTCAGAGCTACATGCTCTTCGCATGGCGGACCGTGATGGGCAATGTCGAGATGGGGCCAAAACTCAATGGGGTTCCCAAAGCCGAACGGCGGAAAATTGCGCAGCACTATATCAACCTGGTTGGGCTGCAGAAGTTCGAAAACCATTACCCGCACCAATTGTCAGGCGGAATGAAACAGCGTGTGGGCATAGCTCGCGCTTATGCAAATGGTCCGCAGGTCATGCTGTTGGACGAACCATTTGGTCAGTTGGACGCTCAGACCCGGATTTTCATGGAACAAGAAACCGAACGCATCTGGCAAACGGAAAAACGCACCGTCCTTTTTGTCACCAACAACATTGACGAGGCCATTTTCCTGGCCGATCGTATCGTCAGCCTTGAAGGCAAGCTGCCAGGACGCATGGCTTCGGTCTATGACATTGATCTGCCCCGTCCGCGAGAGCATACGGACATGAAGTTTCTACATCTC
>SERZ01001315.1_pt1 | contig 14298 bp, 4 predicted proteins | sample 3171461 | NCBI WGS metagenome assembly SERZ01 (sample SAMN06051861, study PRJNA518727) | freshwater metagenome | biome: subpolar coniferous forest; feature: holomictic lake; material: water; isolation source: holomictic Lake 227, 6 m depth | place: Canada: near Kenora, Ontario | collected 2013-06-25... | reverse complement strand
GTTCACCCGCAGATCGCCCTTGTAGAACTTCCAGCCGAAGTTCATCAGCAGCCTTTCCCGCGATGGCGCAGCCGCTGAAGTTTGGCCAAAGGCAGCAGGAGCCACGGAGAACAAAATGGCCACGGCCAAAGATAATCCCCGCCACAGCCACGCATGGGAGCGTTTCCCATCGGCGACCGGATTGGTTTCGCCAAAAGAAGGTTGTCTGATCAGTTTGGTATTCATCTTATTACTTTTTAGCTCGAGATATTTGTTATTTTGCATTCATCACGCTCAGGCCCATGAGGCCAATGACGACCTCCTGCGAAAGGCTCTCCAAAGTGACTTGCTTGAGTTCCACGTCCGGTCGAAGTTTCCAGCCGTAGACCATCGCCCGGCAGTTGTTACCCAACTGGACCTGTGGCGGAGCTTCCTTGGGCAGCGAAAACGCCTCTGTTCTGTAATCATAGTCACTGGCCTGCTGGAATGGGCACAACGACCAAAAGTTTGTCGGGTTGACCAACTCCAGTTCCTCCTTCACCCCGTCGGCGTATTCGAATCGCAGGACCGCATTGGCGATGCGCACCTGCATCGGATTGGTGGAGCCACAAACCATCAGCCAGACCGCATCCCCTTTCTTGTTGACCGGCACTTGCACCTTGCGCGGCCAGTTGTCCCAGAGCGAGGTAAAGGCGATATCCTTCGCGCCGGGGCTCCACTTGAAGCAAGCCCCCTGCGGAACCTGAAGCATCCCGTCGGCCACCTTCAGCCGCTCAGGTTGATTTTTGGCTGGAGTGTAGGGATATTCCTTGCGCGCCATCACCGGGCCACCTGCGACCGCCGAGGCCACTTCCGCACCGGCCGATTCCGGGATGCGCCAGTCCGCCACCGTGCCCGGGAGCGGCTCGGCATTCACCGGCCTGCTCTTGAGTTGCTCCATGGTTGCCGCTTGGGAGGAGATTGCCACGCGATCCACCCAGCCCAGCAATCGTTTGTCGCCCTTGGGATCGGCGCCGATTCGGAGCGTTGGGCCGAGTGACAATGGAGAAAGGTTTACCTCTTTAGTATGACCATAATACAACTTGCCATCAATAGAGACTTGGGCCTGCTTGCCCGCGCGGCAGACAATCGCGATATGGGTGTCCCGCTCGCCGCAAAGGAACTGCTCAAGCCCCCAGCTCGCCGAGCCCAACTGGACTCGGATTGCGGTGGTCCGCTCCGTATCGATCACGAGATCGCCCATACTGAGTATGCTGACGCTGGTCCACGGCGGCATGATGTCGGCTCTCACCCAGGCTTCAATGGTGAAATCGCCGCCGAGTTTCAACGATTCAACCGATGCGTCGTAAACCGCCGCAGGCCGCATCGGACGGGTATTGGAGAAATCAATCCCGGGGGCAGGATGGCACATCGAGATCGCCGATTGCCAAGTTTGGTAGCCGTCCTTGGCCAGCCGCAGCGAGATGGTATCGGGCCGCGGCGAGAGATACTCCTGGCGGAAAACATCGGTGACCCGCCCGTTCAACTGCCCGGAGAGATCGATCTCTGTCCACTTGGCATCCGCCGGGGCCTTGCACAAGTTCTTCTCTGCCGCAGCTTGCTCTGCTTTGTGGTTGCTGATCAGAAAATCAAAAATGCGCCACTGGGGAGCGTGGCCCATTTCAACCAGCGCCAGCAGGCGGTGGTTGCCGACGTTGTTGGAAACCCGGCCATTCACTTTGCCTCCGGCGATCTTCGGCGACACCAATACCCCTTGCGCGTCGCGAATCTCCGTGATGCGCCCGCCTTCCACCGCCAACTCGATCTTCGAACCGGCTTCCGCCTCCCTGGATTGCGCTACGCCAGCCGGCAACTCACGGGCAATTTCCAATTCCACCACCGCTTTTTTGGTCAACGGCGTCCGCAAGACATAGATTGAGCGGCCAAACCCCGGTTTGATCCGCCCGTTCACCTTCGTGCCATTGAGCGTCGCCGACTTAACGGCTGTGCCGTGGAAGGGAATCTCCAGCTCCATCGCCGACTCGCGTTCCAGTTCGACACTCAGCCGCTCGGTTGCGCCCTGGCGCTGATAGGCCAGCTTGAACTCCGGGTGCTTAAATGTCGCATGATCCCACGCGGCGGGGAACTGCGGCGCGATGGTGACCAACTCATTGGGCCGGTCCGGGCGGTAGCCGAAAACGCCCGAGACCACAGTCCGCGCAAATGAGCTGAGACAGTCACCAAAGTCCGTCCCACAGTTACCGTAAGGCAGGCCAAGGTTGCCTGGCACCGCCGATTCGAATGCTCCCTCACTGTTACAACCCCGCACGATCTCGAAGCCCCCTTCCGGCAGACCCGCAAAGCAGTAACCCAGCGCAAGGGCATATTCATCCCCCGGCGACTTTAGCCGGATCGACCAAATCCCCGGCACCCAGTTGGAGCACCAGACTCGCACCCCGCCCGAAGGCCTCTGCTCGCGCTGGAGCCCATACTCGGTAAAGTGCAGCGAGGAAGCCGCCTGCTCGCTATTCAATAATCCGGGGCAATCCAGCGGCAGGTAGACGCCGGGCAACCAGGGGTCGGGATGCAGGCGTTCGTTCCCGCCCTGCTCCCGATAGGCTCCGGGGTGTCCCGCATTGGCCACCCACAATTTTTCGAAGAATCCTTTGCGGATCAGCGCGAGTTTGGCTTCGTGCCGCTTTACCGCCTCCATATCCCCAGCCCGCCGGGCCATGTCCCTGGCCGCCAGATGGCCACGCCACGCAAAAGCCGTCTCATCGGGTGTGCCGCCCCCGTTAAACCAGACATTATCGGTCAAATAGGTATTGATGAAGGTCTCGTAGGTTCCATCCCCATCCGGATCGAAACTGCGATCAATGTATCCCAAATGCAGTTCCAGCGCCGGCCGGAGCACCTTCTCCATCTCCGGGTCGGCCGTGAAACGCCAGCCCTCTATGATCGAGTCGACAAATTGGGACTGCATGTCGTAAATCATGGAATTGCCATTCGGGATGAGCCGCCCCTTGCTGAAAAAGCGGGGATCCCTGCCCGGATGCGAAAGGGAGGGTTTGAGGAGATCGAATTGGCTGCTCTGATCGACGAGCTTGCGCAGTTCCGGGTGGTCCAGGTAGCTCTCCCCCGTCACTTGTGAGGCAAAAAATGTCCGGGCGGCAGTAAGCACCCTTTCAGGCCAGCCATACGCCACGCCGCCATACGTCGAACGCCACCCCAGGAGCGGATGAGGGAAAGCCGAGAGGCACCCGTGGCCATAAGCCGTTGTGCGCCATAGGCTGTCCAAGGCAGGGGTGGCAGCCCGCACCATGAAATCAAAGCGAGGATCCGGCGTATTACTCACCACCCGATTGCGCAGGGATTCCACCCGATCCCACGCGGCGCGGAAATCCGCCACAACATTCGGGGCGGCAGCCGCCGTTTCATTTTCCGACCACACACGGCAAATCCACTTGATGGGCTCTTGTCCCGCAATCGGAGTTATGCCGCAGGCGATCGGGCGCTTGCCGCCGGTGCTCGCCAGGAGCGCGGATGGCGTCTTCCACTGGTCGGCATCACCAACACGGATCTCCGACGGGGCGCTGCAGGCGGTCAGGGTGTAACGAAACGGGGAGGCACGGGGGGGCTCCAGGCGGATCACGCCGTCCTTGACCTCGATGCGATCCCCCTCTGCCTGAGCCGCATCAAACCCTTCGTAGCGGACCTGTTGGCTATTGACCGCCAGGGCATCAATGTCGTTCACCCAGGACCTGCGATTGGCCGCGCCAAACATCCACACGAGCCGATCGCCCGCTGTCGCGCCGGTGACTTGCGCCTGGGCCGCCATCCCAAACCCCACGCTCAACGGAAGCCCATGGAGGGAAATACTCACCCCCGGAAATTCCGGGTCGCTTGCCACCCACTCCATCCGCCCTCCATGATAGCGGGCTTCAATCGACTTGAAATCGAGCAGCCATTTGCTGGAACCGCCGGCCTTCTGGAAGCCCAGCATGAAACAGCCGTCAATCCAAGGGCTGCCCCCAAACCGAAGAAACGGCCGGTCCCCGGCAAATACCCAATAGTATGGGCTTTGTGGATTGCCATGCCCCCCATACAGGGGGCGGTTGTTGTAGAAAACGCCGTTGCGCCGAACAATGGCGCCGCCTTCCAGAACGCCGGGCACATTGTCCTTGTCCTGCGCCAAGGCACAAATTGATGACCAAAAAATGAGATGCAATAATAAGAATCGGCGGATCATTGGGTTATTTTTGTTTGCTTCTGGTTTTGTTTTTCCGCCTTTTCCGGGCACCCGATTAACATTTTGTCTTTATTCGCTGGACCTTCGAGCGCGGAGCGCTCTTTGCAGAGCGCTGGGGCTTTGCGAAACGATCATATCTGAAGATATTGCCGCTGCGAGCGATGGCGGCTGACGCCAAAAATCGCTCGCAGATGGCCCTTAGCTATTGATGGATGCGTGGCTAAATAGGAGTGATGCCCCCGTAGACTTCGTGGTTCAAATCCTCAAGGCAGGCACCGGTAAGGAAGCGCGAAACCGGATGGAGCACCTGATCGGCTTGGACTTCGATGCGAGCTTCCTGGGATTGGAGGCCAACTGGAGCGGCCAGCGCAGCGAGGATGATTGCCGATTTGAACCATTGCTTCATCATTTTTTGCCAGTTTCAATTCATGGCTTTTCGTTCATTACGCTCAGGCCCATCAAGCCGATAACCACTTCCTGCGAAAGGCTCTCCAGCGTGACCTTCTTGAGTTCAACTCCCGGGCGCAGTTTCCAGCCGTAGACCATTGCCCGGCAGTTGGTGCCCAGTTGCACCTGCGAAGGCGGGTCCTTGGGGAGCGAGAAGCCTTCCCGGGGATAGTAGTAATCCTCGCCCAGAAACGGGCACAACGACCAGAAGTTCATCGGGTTAACCAACTCCAGCTCTTCCTTCACCCCGTCGGCGTACTCGAAGCGCAGCACCGCGTTGGCAATGCGCACCTGCATCGGATTGGTCGAGCCCGCGACCAGCAGCCATGCCGAGTCGCCTTTGCGGTTGACCGGCACCTCCACCTTCCGCGGCCAATTATCCCACAGCGAGGTGAAGGCGATGTCCTTCACTCCGGGATTCCATTTGAACCGCGCCCCCTGCGGAACCTGCAACATCCCGTCGACCACCGGCACCGAGGGAGGCAAATCCTTGGGACGCGTGAAGGGCACGTCCTTGCGCTCCAGCGTGGGACTGCCCGCGACCGCCGAGGCCACTTGAGCGCCTCCGGACTCCGGAATCCGCCAGTCGGCGATCGTTCCCTCCAGCGGAGCGGCATCAAGGGCGCGATTCTGGAGCTGTTCTGGCGTCGCGGCTTTGTTGGAGATCGCCACGCGATCAATGCGCCCCATCAAGCGGGCCGTCCCCGCTTTGTTGGCGCCCAGCCGGATCATGCTCAGCGGCAGCTTCGTCCAGTCCACCGGCGCAGTCTCGGCGAACCACTTCTTCCCATCGAAGTAGACCTCCCCAGACTTGCCCGGGCGGAAGACAATGGCCATGTGAGTCATTCGGTCGCCGCAGAAAGGGGAGGAGGCGATCATGATCGGGTTCGGCGCATTCATGCGAACCAGGCGGCCGCAGCGGGCCATGATGTCGACGGAAAAGTCTCCTATCTCCAAGATCCTCGTACTGGCCCAAGAGTCCGTGCAGGCTGCCGGCCCTCCTGATTCGCCAATATCTGCCCACACCCACGCCTCGATGGTCACCTCGGGGCCAAGCTTCATATCCCCAATGGGAGCCTCATACACCGGCGCGGGCCGCGGCGGACGGGTCAAGCTCAGATCGATGGCCGGCGGTTTTTTGCCCGCATAAAGCGCGTTCCATATCAGATAGCCATCCTTGGCCAGCCGCAACGACATCGTGTCCGGACGCGGAGAAAGGTATTCCTGCCGGAAAATATCAGTGATGCGCCCGTTCATGGTGTTGGAGAGGTCAATTCCAGTCCATTTCGCATCGGCCGGAGCCTGCCGCAGATTCTTTTCCGCTGTGTAGGCTTCGGCTTTGGGGTCACGAACCTTGAAGTCGAAGATCCGGTACTGTGGAGCTTTTTTGCCCATCTCCACCAGCGCCAATACCCGGTTGTTTCCGACGTTATCGGAAATCACTCCGTGAGCCTTGCCCGCCGATACCTTGGAGGACTTCAACACTCCTTGGGCATCCTGTATCCCGGTGATCCGCCCGCCTTCCACGGCAAGCTCCACATTCGATCCGACTTCCACCTCGCGGAACTGAGGGACCCCGAGGGGAAGCTCCTGCGCAACCTTTACCGCCAGATCAGCTTTCTTCATCACCGGGGTGCGCACCACATAGATCGAACGGCCAAACCCCGGCTTGATGGTTCCCTTGACTTCCTTGCCATTGAGAGTCGCTGACTTGACCGCCGTGCCGCGGAAGGGCAACTCCAACTCCATGACCGAGGCGCTCGCCAGTTCGACGCTCAGCCGCTCCGTCCCACCCTGCCGCTTGTAGTCAAGCTTGAACTCCGGGTGCTCAAACGACGCGTGATCCCATGTGGCGGGAAATTGCGGCGCGATGGTGACCCGCTCGTTGGGCCGGTCCGGCCGGTAGCCGAAGATGCCCGAGACCACGGTGCGGGCAAATGCGCTGACGCAATCGCCAAAGTCTGTCCCGCAACTGCCGTAAGGCACGCCAAGGTTGCCCGGCACCGCCGATTCGAAGGCGCATTCGCTGATGTTCCCGTTGATGATCTCCATCGCCCCTTCGGGCATGCCTGCAAAACAGTACCCCAGCGCCATATGGTATTCATCCCCTGGCGATTTCTCGCGATTCGACCAGATGGCGGGCACCCAGTTGGAGGGATAGAGCCGGACCCCGCCCGAGGGCCGGGGCTCGCGCTGAAGCCCATATTCAGTGAAGTAAGCCATTGAGGCCATCTGCTCATCGTTCAGCAAGCCTTTGCAATCCATCGGCAGATAGAGCCCCGGCGTCCAGGGATCCGGGTGTAGCCGCTGATGCCCGCCCTGCTCCCGGTACGCGCCCGGAATGCCCAATTTGTCTACCCACAGTTTTTCGAAAAACCCCTTGCGGATCAGCGCCAGCTTGGCCTCATGCTTCTTGACGGCCGCCTCATCCCCGGCCCGGCGGGCCATGTCCCGCGCCGCCAGATGCCCGCGCCAGGCAAAGGCGGTTTCATCAGGAGTCCCTCCGCCGTTTGTCCAGACGCTGTCGGTCAGAAAGGTATTGCTGAGGCTCTCGTAGATGCCGTTGCCAGCCGGGTCGAATACACGGGCAATGTAATCCAGATGCAGCTCCAGCGCCGGACGCAGCAGCTTCTCCAGCTCGGGATCGGCCGTAAAACGCCAGTCCTCCACCACCGCATCGACAAACTGCGACTGCATATCATACATCATGGAGTTCCAATTGGGAATCAGCCGCCCCTTGCTGTGGAAGCGAGGATCTGCGCCGGGGTGGACACCGGTGCCCGCATAGCGGGGGAGTTCAGGGCTCGACTCGACCAAGCGGCGAAGTTCCGGATGATCCTTGTAACTCTCCCCCGTCACCTGCGAGGCGAAGAAATACTTGGCGGCCGTCATGACACGGTCATGCCATCCGTAAGCCACCCCGGCCAGGGTCGAACGCCAGCCCAACAATGGATCGACAAACTGAGAAAGGCAGCCATGACCATAGGCTTTTTCCCGCCAAAGCCCTTCCACGGGCGCCGAGGCCGCGCGGACCATGAAATCAAACCGCGCATCCGGCGTCTTGCTCACCACGCGGTTGCTCAATTGCTCCGTCCGATCCCATGCGGCGCGAAACTCGCCCATGACATCCGGAGCGGTGGCCGCTTCATTTTGCAGCCAGACATGGGCAATCCACGTGATCGGTTGATTGCCGACAATGGGCGTCACGCCACAGGCCACCGGGCGTTTGTCTCCGGCGCTGGCAAGAAGCGTGGCGGGCGTCTTCCACTGATCGGCGTCGGCGGTACGCACCTCCGAAGCGGCACTGCAAGTGGCCAGCGTATGGCGCCCCTTGACCCCGCGCGCATGATCCAGACGGATCACGCCGTTGGCAACTTCGACTCCATTCCCCTCCGCCCGCGCCGGGTCGAACCCCTTCTTGCGAACATCTGCTGCCGAGTCGGCGGCCATCGCATCGTTGAATTGGACATTCTCGATGGAGGCGGCACCGAGCATCCACACCAACCGGTCGCCGCTAGCCGCGCCGGTGATTTGCGCCTGGGCCGCCATGCCAAAACCTGTCCCCATGGGCAGCGCATGCAACACGATCGTCACCCCGGAAAACTCAGGATCGCTCGCCACCCACTCCATCCTCCCGGCATGGTAGCGGGCCTCGACGGACTTGAAGTCCAGCAGCCATTTGGCCGTGCCGCCGGCCCGCTGGAACCCAAGCATAAAACAGCCATCGAGATTGACGCCGCCACCAAATCGCAGAAACGGCCGGTCGCCAGCGAACACCCAGTAATAGCGTTTCTGCGGGTCAGTCTGGCCGCCATACAGGGGCCGATTGTTGAAGTAGGTCCCGTTGCGGCGCACGATCGCATCGCCTTCCAAGACGCTTGGTACATTGTTCTCGTCCTTCGGAGTTACGGCCAGCGCACTCATGCCGGCAAACAGGAGTGGCAAAATGCGTAGCGTGACTTGCATGAGGGGCTTCATTCTCATAAATGTTATGGATATTATTTAAACTGTAGTGGGGCAATCACGTCTCTACGGATTGCAGATGCTCAGGCCCATCAGGCCGATAATGACTTCTTGCGAAAGGCTCTCCAGCGTGACCTTCTTGAGTTCGACTCCCGGGCGCAGTTTCCAGCCATAGACCATCGCCCGGCAATTGCTGCCCAACTGGACTTGGGATGGCGGCACTTTGGGAAGCGAAAAGCCATCGACCGCGTAGTTGTAGTCGATCGTGCTGAACGGCGCCAGAGCCCAGAAATTCTTGGGATTGACCAGTTCAAGCTCTTCCGTGACACCGTCGGCGTAGTGGAAGCGCAGCACGCCATTGGCGATGCCCACCTGCATGGGGTTGGTCGAACCGCAGATCAGCAGCCATGCCGAGTCTCCCTTCTGGTTCACCGAAACGTCCACCTTCCGCGGCCAGTTGTCCCAGAGCGAGGTGAAGGCGATATCCTTGGCACCGGGCGCCCACTTAAAGCGCGCCCCCTGGGGCACCTCCAGCATGCCGTTGGTCACTGGCAATAGCTTGGGCATATCGGCGGGACGCTTGAAGGCAACTTCCTGGCGCACCAAGGCCGGGCAACCTGCCACCGCCGCATTCACTTCGGGCGCAGCCACTTCGGGCAAGCGCCAGTCCGCCACCGCTCCCGGCAGGGGTGCCGCATCCAATGAGCGGTTTTTGAGCTGCTCAGGGGTGGCCGCCTTGGTGGCTACTGCCACGCGGGCAATCTGTCCAAGCAAGCGCTTTCCTCCGTTGAGGTCGGCACCAATGCGCAGCTTCGGCCCAAGGGAGAGCTTGGCGAAATCGACCGGAATCGTCTCGCCCATGTATTTTTTGCCGTTGAAGTAGAAGATGCCCGGCTTGCCAGAGCGAAGCACCACCGCGATGTGGGTGAGCCGTTCGCCGCTCAGGGGCGAGGAGCAATGGATCAGTGGCTTATCGCCTTCCAGTAGCCGCACCATGCGCCCTCCCGAGGCGATCATGTCAATGGACAATCCTCCAAGGTCGAGGATCTTCGCTCCCTCTGGGAAGAGGTCGACGCTCACCCATGCCTCCATCGTCAGTTCGCTCTCCGGCTTGAGAGACCCAATCGCGGCGTCATACACCGGCACCGGCCTTTCCGGCCGGGTGTTGGAGAGGTCAATCCCTGGAGCCAGCCGGCCCACATAGGTCGAAATCCATGTCCCCCAAGCGTCCCTGGCCAGCCGTAGCGACATCGTGTCCGGACGGGGGGAGACGTAATCATGCAGGAAAATCTCCGAGATCCGGCCATTAAGCTGGCCGTCGAGATTGATCGGGGTCCACTCGGCGGCCGCAGGCGCCTGACGCAGGTTCTTTTCGGCCGCGTATTGCTCGGCCTTCGGGTCGCGCACCTTGAAGTCGAAAATCCGGTATTGTGGGGCATTTTTACCCACCTCAACCAAGGCCAGGACGCGATGGTTGCCGGGGTTCTGGAGAATTTTGGCGCTCACCTTCCCCTTGGCAGTTTTCTGAGAGCCGAGCACCCCTTGGTCGTCGAGCACCTTGGTGATGCGGCCTCCCTGGACCGCCAGTTCCACGGGCGCGCCCACTTCCACCTCGCGGGTTTCAGGCTTGACCACGGGCAATTCGCCGACCACTTCGAACACCAACTCCGCCTTCCTGGCCACCGGTGTGCGCACCACATAAACCGAACGTCCAAACCCGGGCTTGGTTTGCCCCTGGATCTTTTTGCCGTTGAGCGTGGCGGATTTCACTGCCGTGCCGCGGAACGGAAGCTGCAGTTCCATGGCCGACTCGCTGGCCAGTTCAACACTCAGGCGCTCGGTCGCGCCCTTGCGCTGGTAGGCCAGTTTGAATTCCGGATGCTCGAATGCGGCGTGATCCCAGCCCGCCGGGAACTGCGGGGCCACCGTGACCAGGCCATTGGGCCGGTCCGGCCGATAACCAAAAATCCCCGAGGTGACTACGCGGTCAAAGGCGCTCACGCAGTCGCCGAAGTCGGTGCCACAACTGGCGTAAGGCACGCCGAGGTTGCCCGGGACTCCCGACTCAAAAGCCCCTTCGCTGATGTTGCCATTGATGATTTCAAACGCCCCTTCCGGCATCCCGGCAAAGCAGTAGCCCAGCGCCAGATGATATTCATCCCCCGGCGATTTCACCCGGTTCGACCAGAGCGTGGGCACCCAGTTGGAGGGCAAAATGCGCACCCCGCCTGAAGGTCGCGTCTCGCGATACAGGGCGTATTCGGTGAAATGCGCGGTGGAAGCCATCTGCTCATCGTTGAGCAGGCCGGGGCAGTCCATGGGAAGATAGAGCCCCGGCAGCCAAGCCTCGTCATGCAGACGCTTGTGGCCGCCCTGCTCCCGGTAGGCGCCCGGATGCCCCGCGGAGTTGACCCAGAGCTTGCCAAAAAAGCCTTTGCGGATCAGTGCCAGCTTGGCCTCATGCTTCTTGACGGCCGCCTCATCCCCGGCGCGGCGAGCCATGTCCCGCGCCGCCAGATGCCCGCGCCAGGCAAAGGCGGTTTCATCAGGAGTCCCTCCGCCGTTTGTCCAGACGCTGTCGGTCAGAAAGGTATTGCTGAGGCTCTCGTAGATGCCGTTGCCAGCCGGGTCGAATACACGGGCAATGTAATCCAGATGCAGCTCCAGCGCCGGACGCAGCAGCTTCTCCAGCTCGGGATCGGCCGTAAAACGCCAGTCCTCCACCACCGAATCGACGAACTGCGACTGCATGTCATAGAGGGTCGAGTTTTTGTCGGGGATCAGCCGTCCCTTGCTGTGGAAACGCGGGTCATTGCCAGGATGCGACATCGCCCCCTCGAAGCGGCTGAGCTCCTCGTTGTTGTCGATGATCGCTCTGAGCTCTGGCTGGTCTTTGTAAGTCTCTCCCGTAACTTGGGAGGCAAAGAAATAGCGCGCGGCCCCCAGGACCCTGTCATGCCAACCATAAGTCGCCCCAGCCAACGGCGAACGCCACCCAAGCAGCGGAATCGGGAAGGCCGAAATGCAGCCGTGCCGGAAGGCGGTGCCGTTCCAGAGGGCATCGGAGGGCACCGTTGCCGCCTGCACCATGAAGTCGAATCGGGCATCGGGCGTCTTGCTAACCACGCGCCGACGCAGCCCTTCCACACGGTCCCATGCCGCGCGATACTCTTGGGCCACTTTCGGGGCCGCGGCCTCTTTGTCCCCTTCAATCCATGCGCGGAACACCCACGTGATCGGTTCCGGCCCGCTCACCGGGGTCACCCCGCAAGCCACCGGGCGCTTGGCGCCGCTGCTGGCAAGGAGCGCCGCGGGAGTCTTCCACTGGTCGGCATCCCCGATGCGCAGTTCCGAAGCGGCGCTGCAAGCACTCAAGGAATAGCGGAATTCGTCGCCCTGGGGCGGTTCAATCCGCACCACGCCATCCTTGACCTCGACCCGGTTGCCCTCCGCCTTTGCGTTGTCAAACCCCTCATAGCGCACATGCCGCCCATCGGCTGACATCGGGTCCATCAGGTTGACCGACTCGTTGCGGTAAGCCGCGCCGAGCATCCAAACCAGCTTATCGCCGGACCCGGCTCCGGTGACCTGTATTTGGGCGGCCATTCCCAGCCCCGCTCCCAAGGGCAGCGCGCGCAGGGTGATTGAGACCCCGGGAAACTCCGGGTCAGTGACCACCCACTCCACCCGTCCACCCGGATAACGCATCTCGACCGACTTGCAGTCCATCAGCCACTTGGCAGTGCCATCGGCCTTTTGGAAACCTGGCAAAAAGCTGCCGTCCATCCACGGGTTACCCCCAAAGCTCAGCAGCGGCCGATCGCCGGTGAACACCCAGTAAAGCGGGTGGCGAGGATCGCCATGACCGCCGTAGAGCGGGCGGTTGTTGAAATACACTCCATTGCGCCGGACGATGGCGTTGCCTTCCAGGACGCTGGGCACGTTGTCGTTCTCCGCCGCCATCGCAACATTCAAAGGCAAAATAGCCAAAAGCAGTGAAGCTACGCTTCGGATAATGGGTTTCAATTTTTGAATTATCGTTTGCATTCTAAGATAGATGTTCCGGTATAGATGTTCTGGTATTTTCTCCCAACATGGTTAAGCCACGCCGCTGAATCTGCTTGCTTTGCATCTGCATGAGAGCACGTGGGGGCGAAACATGTTTTGTTGGGAGGGATGCGCTGAGGGCCACGGGGCTTTACTTTGCCTTATCCGGATTGGACACGGCGTTTTTTTCGTAAAACGAAAAGTCGTCCGGCACCACCACGCCCGGGGCGGTCGGCTTTTTGGCATCAGCGTTCTTTGCCTTGGCCTGGCCCTCCCACCAGAGGGCGTTGTCGGCTTTGATGGACGAGGCAAGGACGGGACGACGCTTGGCGGGCGCAAGCTGGAGCTTGACTGCCGCGGGACGCAGGCCCTCGCTCTCCGCAATCAACGTCGCCGTTCCGGGTTCGTCCAGCGTCTGGACAATCACTTGCGCCAGGCCAGCCCAGAGGCTGCGCTCGGGAACTTTGTCCGGCTCGAGACTAATGGGATCGCCGTTGCCGGTCCCCAACAAGCGGGCCGGGCCTTCGATGCGGAAGCTAATCTTGTTCGAGGCGTTGGGAACCGGCCGCCCCTGGGCATCAACCACTTGCACCGTCACCATCGACACATCCTCATGGTCGGCGTTGAGGGTGCTGCGGTCGGCTTGCAAAAGCACGGCGGCAGGCGCTCCGGTCGTCTCCCGCTTCTCGCGCAAGACCTCGGCATCTCCCCGGTAGCCGACCGCCTCAATAGAGCCCGCCTCGTAAGGAACCTTCCACGACAGGTAACCAAGCTTCGGCATCGGTTTGCGCCCCTGGCTCTTGCCGTTCACTAGCAGGTCGACTTGATCGCAATTGCTGTAAACCCAGACATCGATCGGCTGGCCCTCCTTGCCCTGCCAGTTCCAGTGCGGGAACACATGGAGCACAGGTTCGGAGCTATACGCGGCCTTGTAGTAATAGGCGCCGTCCTTGGGGAAACCGCACAGGTCGAACGCGCCGAAGTGGCAGGAAACGTCCAGGGGCATCTCGCCCGGCATTTTGCATTTCTTCCAAGCATCGGCCATGAATGGCGAAGGTTCGCCACGGTAATCGAAACCACTCCAGATGAAGCCGCCGCACATCCAGGGGCGCTCGAACTGCCGCTTGACCTCGTCCATGGTGAAGGTGCCGATCCAGAAGTTGCGCACGTCATAGGACAGCAGCCGACCCTGGAGTTCCTGGTTCTCGTAAACCCCGCGGCTGGTGTAGCTGTTGGCCATCTCGGTTTCGACGATGGGTTTGTCGGGATAGAGCTTGTGGATTTTGTCCCAGTTGTCCCAACTGTAGTTGAAGCCGATCACATCAAGCGCCGTGGCGGCCGATCCGGGGTTCTCATGCCCTTCATTCTGCGCCATGGTTACGGGGCGGGTGGTGTCCAGGGCGCGGACGCAGTCACGCATCCCCTGGGCGACTTGCCCGCCAATGGGCGTACCTTGAAAAGCAACTTCCTCGTTGCCGATGTTCCAGAGAACAACGCTCGGCGAGTTGCGGCAGGAAAGCACCATCTGGCGCAATTCCTTCAACGACTGCTCGCCTGTGCTAAACTTGCGGTTTTCGGGAAGCACTAGCATGCCAACGCGGTCGGCGACGCGAATAACGGGACCGCCGGGATGA
>SERZ01001314.1_pt1 | contig 14308 bp, 6 predicted proteins | sample 3171461 | NCBI WGS metagenome assembly SERZ01 (sample SAMN06051861, study PRJNA518727) | freshwater metagenome | biome: subpolar coniferous forest; feature: holomictic lake; material: water; isolation source: holomictic Lake 227, 6 m depth | place: Canada: near Kenora, Ontario | collected 2013-06-25... | reverse complement strand
ATCGGCGGTAACTCAGAATTCCGAGAATGGCCTGATTCGATTGGCGGCTGCTCCGCCGGGGTGGCTATCAATTCGGACCTCGGTCTTCGGGTCTCGGGTTTGGAATGGCCCGGACCGACTTTAGAGCCGCCCTGCGGAGGTGGTCCCTTCCCGCTAAATACTTTGACCCCACCCGCAACTTTCCTTAATTTGCCGTGTATCAGAACCATGATGATGGGGCAGTATGCCTGGTGACGAATGGCTTTTTTATCGCTAAAACAGTTCCTGGCCCAGATGGGCCTGGCCACTCCCGAGCAGTTCGATGAATGGAACAAGGCTTGGAAGGTGGCGGTCGCGAGCGGCTCGCAAGAGACGCTGCTGGCCTTTATTTGCCGCGAACGAGGACTGGCCGAGGATGTCTTCCTCCAGCAATTGGCCCAGGCGCTTAACTGGTCCTACCTGGATTTGCCCAAGCTGAACGTCCCCGCCGAAGCGCGGGTCCGCATTTCGACCAAGGTCGCCTTCCAATACTCGGTGCTGCCGACCCAGATCACGGACGGCACACTGGAGGTGGTCGTGAGCAATCCGTTCGACACGGCGATGCTCAACTCGGTCCGGTTCGACTCGCGGGGCCCGGTGCGGTTTGCGCTCGCTACGAAGGTCGAAATCGAGAAGGCGCTCAAGAAATATTACGGCGTGGGGGCCGAGACGCTCGATGAAATGGCCGAAGACGAGCCCCTCGAACTGCTGGTGGGCGAGGATAAAGAAATCACCGAGAGCGATCAGGAAGCCAGCGTCATCAAGTTCGTCAACCAGGTGATCTGGGAAGCCTACAAGGACCGCTCGACCGACATCCATTTCGAGCCGGCGGAAGATGAGCTGCGCATTCGCTACCGCATTGACGGAATCCTGCACCAGACGCCGATGCCGCCCCAGCTCAAGCGCTACCAGGCCGCGCTGATTTCCCGCATCAAGGTCATGTCCGGCATGAACATCTCCGAAAAGCGCCTGCCGCAGGACGGCCGCATCAACGTGCGGATCAAGGGTGAGGAGATCGACATCCGTGTCTCCACGGTGCCAACGGTCTATGGCGAGAGCGTTTCGTTGCGTCTGCTCACGCGCGGTAAGATCTTCCTGAGCCTGGACAAGCTTGGTTTTTCCCCATTGGAGGAAAAGGCCATCCGTGAGATCATCGTCAAGCCGCACGGCATCTTCCTCGTCACCGGCCCCACCGGGTCGGGCAAATCGACTTCGCTTTACGCGTTTCTCAGCACGATCAACTCGGTGCAAAAGCGGATCATCACCATTGAGGAGCCCGTCGAATACGAACTCAAAGGCATCAACCAGATCGCGGTGCGTCCCGAGATCGGACTGACCTTTGCCATGGGTTTGCGCCATATCCTGCGCCAGGATCCCAACGTGATCATGGTCGGTGAGATTCGCGACCTGGAAACGGCGGAGATCGCCATTCGCGCCGCGCTGACGGGCCACTTAGTCTTCAGCACATTGCACACGAACGACGCGCCGAGCGCCTTCACGCGGTTGATCGACATGGGTATCGAGCCGTTTCTGGTCGCCTCCTCGGTGGAAGCCATCATGGCCCAACGTCTGGTGCGCACGATTTGTTCGCATTGCCGGCAGGAACAGAAGGTCGAGCCCGATTACCTGCGCCGGATCGGTTTCCCAGAGGTGGAAATCGAGACGGCCAAGTTCTGGCATGGCGTCGGGTGTGAGCATTGCCGCCAACTGGGATACCAGGGGCGCATGGGGATATATGAGTTACTGATCCTCAATGAGGCGATCCGCCCGTTGATTTTGAGCCGCGCGCCGGCTACGACCATCGCGCAGCGGGCGGTCGAGTACGGCATGCGCACGCTGCGAATCGATGGCTGGAACAAGGTCCGGGCCGCGCAGACCACCATTGAGGAGGTGCTGCGCGTCACCCAAATCGAGGAGCATCTCGACTCGCTGGCCCAGGACAGCAAGAAGAAGTGAAGACACAGCCAAGAAAAGCGGGGTGCTGGAGGGGTGGAGTGCAGGAGTTTTGCACCACTCCAAGGCACCACCACTCTCGTACTCCATTCCGGCTCGCCGGGCGGTTGCTGCTCGGGGTTGGGCTGGTGGCCCTCACCCTGACCGGTTGCGGCCCATCGTCTGGCCAGCCTGGCCAGCCGTCGGCCACCAACGCCGCCTCAGCGCGAGTGCTGGCGAAAACCAGCCAGCCTGCGTCAATGCGGCCCGGCGTCCGAACCAACATCCTTCCCACTGCCGCACGAGCCGCCGCCAAGGCGGGCGTCGTTCCCGCCGCAGCGCGGGCCGCTGGCAAGACAAACGCCGTTCTCGCCGTCGCGCGGCCCGGTGCCGGCACCAACGCTGTTCCGGCCGGCGGGGCGCAGGTCAGGGTCATCGAAACCCTGCGCAACCTCCAATCCAGCCGCATGTTCTACCCGCTGGTGGGGGTCGTGTTCCTTTGCGTTTGTTTGGCGGTGGTGCTGGTCGTCAGGATGTTGAAGGCGAAGGCCGCGAAAGCCGGCCAATCGGCGCAACCGGAGATCGTGGCCAAATTGGCGGCCAGGCCGGCCAAGCGAAAGGCGGGAAAGGTCACAGTCAATACCTGCAACGTGCTTCAGATCGGCGCTCAGGGACGACAGATTTGGCAGTTCGATGCCCGGGGCAGGGGGTTTGTGCTGAACCGCGAGCAGGCCAGCCTTGCCGGGGAGCCATTGCCGGCCAAAATAGTGGCCAAGGATTGGCGCTCGTTGTTTCAGCGCAAGCTCAACGTCGCCTGGTTGCCGCCGGAGCGTGTTTTTCTGCGTGTGGCGCAATTTCCAGCCAGCGACTTCGACGAAACCCTGGCGATGGTGGAGTTGCAGTTGGAAAAGCTGTCGCCAATGCCCGTCACCCAGATTGTCTGGACGATCAATGTCTTGCCGCATGCCGAGGGCAATCTGCAGACGGTGATCGTGATGATGGTTTCGCGGAATGAGGTGGAGGAGTTCCTCGGCCAGCTCGAAGGGCAGGGTTACCTGGCGGACCGGCTCGAACTGCCGATGCTCGATCAGTTGCAAGCGACAACGATCGCCCGGAACGGTGCCTGGATATATCCGGAAGCTCCGGGCGGTAGAAACGCCGCGCTGGTGGCGTGGTGGTACGGTGGCGTGCTGCAGAACCTTGATTTGATCACCCTGCCGCCCGCCAATCGCCCGGAGAGCCTGAAAGAACAGTTGCTCCAGATGGCGTGGGCAGGCGAGCTGGAAGGCTGGCTGACCACTCCGCCCACCTGGCACCTGGTCGCCGATGCGCCGACCGCCGCCGAATGGGAACCGGCGCTGCGCACGGGATTGGAACAGCCCCTGGAGGTCATCGCGCCGGTGCCGGTGGCGGGGCTGGCCGCGTTGACGGCGAAGCGCGCCGCGCAAGCCGGGTCGGAGGGGAACCTGCTGCCCGCCGAGTTCTCGACGCGTTACCACCAGCAATTCGTGGATCGGCTGTGGATGCGCGGGCTGGGCGCCGTCGTGGTGCTCTACCTGCTGGGCGTGCTGGTCTATTTCGGCCGGCTCCAGGTGGAGCTCTATCGTACGAGCACTGTGGAGCGGAGAGTGGCCGACCTTGGCCCCACCTACACCAATGCGATCCAGCTCCGGGACCGCTACAAGGTCCTCAAAGACCGGCAGGAGTTGAAATACGCCGCGTTGGATTGTTGGAAGACTGTGGCCGAGCTGCTGCCCGATGTCATCCTCCTCGATGGCTATAACTTCAGTGATGGGAAGAAGCTCACCCTCAGCGGCAGTGCGCCGGCCGACCAGGTGAAGCGGTTGCTGGACTTCGATTCGGACATCCGCAAGGCCGTCGTCAACGGCCAGCCGTTGTTTGATCCCAACGCCGGAGACCATGTCACATACCGCTCGGGTCCGGGCGGCAACGTGAACTGGAGTTGCGTCCTTGAACTCAAACGATCGGAGTCGCTATGAGCAACCCGTTGGATCGCCTCAATTTGCGCCCGTTCGAGAAGCGGCTGGTCGTCGGGGTGGCGGTGGTGTTGTTCCTGGTGCTGAACGCCTGGTTTATTGTTCCCCATTTCTCGGATTTGGGCCAGGCGCAGAAGCAGCGGACCAACGCGCTCGACAAGATTAAGCGCTGGCAGGTTGAAATCGACCAGAAGGCGGTTTATCAGCGGCAGGTCAAGGAAATGGAAAACGAAGGCCAGTCCGTGCCGGCGGAGGACCAGCAGAACCAGTTTTCCCGCGCCATCCAAATGCAGCAGGCGCAGAGCGGGGTGAATATCACCAGCACCTCGAAACAGACCGTCCGCACCAACCAATTTTTCTTGGAACTAGCCCAGCAAGTCAGTGTTCAATCCGGAGAAGCGCAACTTGTGGACTTTTTATATAACCTTGGCTCGGGCAATTCGCTGATCCGCGTCCGCGATCTGGCGTTGCGTCCGGACCCCCCGCGGCAACAGCTCAGCGGCAATGTCAAACTGGTGGCCAGCTATCAAAAGAACCTGCCGAAGAAGGCGGCTCCGGCCGCCAACCCGCCAACGGCCCAGGCCAAAGCGGCAACCTCAACTGTCAAACGACCGTGAAAAACGCACTGCTCATCCTGCTCCTGACCGCTTTCGGTTTGTGGGCGCAAACTACTCCTTCGATGCCAGCCGCCCCGTCTCCGGCGCCTGATGCCGACATCAAGGCCGCCGCGAATACGAATCGGCAGCAAGTCCTGAGGCGGGCCATGCAGCGCGCCCTCGAGCGCGGCACCAACGCTCCGGGCCCCGGCATCGCTGGCAGCCCGGCTAAACCCGTTCCGGGCCCGGACACGCCCGCAGCTCAGCCGGCGGCGAGCATTCAGCCTGCGGCGTCCATTCAGCCACGCGCACTGCCGACGGCAGGGCCGACGGCAGGACCACCGGCAGGACTGGATAGCAGCGCCGCGTTCAGCATCCCGACGGCGGTGGTTGCGCCGGCGCCCACCAGCGCCCCGGCCGAGGAGACGATTGCTCCCGGAATGATCGACTTCCGGCAAGCGGATCTAAACCAGGTATTGGAAATCTATAGCCTGCTGGTCAACCGCACTATCTTGCGCCCCGCGACTCTGCCGGCGCCGACGGTGACGCTCAAAACGCAGACGCTGCTCACTAAGAAAGAGGCTATTCAGGCTCTGGATGCCGTGCTCGCGTTGAACGGCATCGCAATGATCAACTCGGGAGACAAATTCGTGAAGGCGGTGGCTGAGGTGCAGGGCAATCAAGCCGGCGGACGCTTCGACACCAACAGCGCGGCGAACTTGCCCGAGCTTGGCCAGTACGTGACCCATGTGGCTCAGTTGAAATATGTCAAGCCGAGCGAGATGGTGGCGATATTGACGCCGTTCGTGAAGATCCCCAACGCGATTCTTCCAATCGACAGCAGCCAGGTTCTGGTGTTGCGCGATTATGCCGAAAACGTCAAACGCATGCTGGAGCTGATTGAGCGGGTGGACGTGGTCGTGCCTTCCGAATACGACTCGGTGGTTATCCCGATCAAGTATGCGAAGGCTTCCGAGATTGCCAGTGCCTTGAACAGCTTGAGTTCCGGCGGTGGGGGCGCATCCGTTGGTGGCGGCGGCAGTACCGGCGGCGCGGGCGGTACGACCCGCAGCACCCGGAGTTCCGGCGGCAACCGCTCCGGCGTCGGCGGCGTCGGTGGTATAGGTGGATATCCGGGGCAGAGCGGCCAGGGGATGGGGACCCAGGGCGCAACCGGCATGCCGGCGGCCGGCGGGGCGGGCAGCTCATTCTCTGCACGTCTCCAGAACATCATCAATAAGGCGTCCACTTCCGGTGAGATCCAGATCCTGGGACAGACCAAGATCATCTCGGACGAGCGCACGAATTCGTTGCTGATCTACGCTTCGAAGGACGACTTGAAGACGATCAAGGACATCGTGGCGAAGCTGGATATTGTCCTGGCGCAAGTCCTGATCGAGGCGGTGATCCTGGAGGTGACGCTGACGGACAGCCGCGACGTGGGCTTTAGCTATTTGCAGCGTCCGCAAAAATCCGGCAACTGGACCGGGGTCGGAGCCATTAACAACAAGACTTTTGTCAAAGCCAGTGACTACTCCGGACTCAACGGCGTCACCAACGTGGGCGGCGTTCTTCCCTCGGGTTTCAGCTACCTGATGTCCTTTGGCCAGGACCTCGATGTGGCGGTGACCGCAGCGGCGGCCGACAGCCGCGCCAAGATTCTCCAGCGTCCCCGCATCCAGACCTCGCATAACGAGCCGGCCAGCCTGTTCGTGGGCGAAAACCGGCCTTACCCAACCTCCAGCTACTATGGTGGCGGCGGCTACGGCGGCATGTCAACGATCCAGCAACTCCAGATCGGTGTTCAGCTCGATGTGACGCCCTTGATCAATCCCGACGGCCTGGTGGTGATGGACATCCACCAGAAGATCGACAGTTTCATGGGTAACGTGACGATCGCAAATGTCGGCGATGTGCCCGTCACCAGCTCCAAAGAAGCCACAGCCAAGGTCTCCGTGCGGGACCACGATACCATTATCCTGGGCGGGCTGATCGAGACCGACAAGAACAAGAACAACTCCGGCGTGCCCTTCCTGATGGATATTCCGTTGCTGGGCTACCTTTTCCGCAGCTCCCACACCGACGGCGTGCGCAAGGAACTGATCGTGCTGATCCGCCCGACGGTGCTGCCGACCCCGGAAATCGCGGCGCTAACAGCGACGGCCGAGAAGCACAGGATGCCCGGAGTCCGCGCGGCGGAAAAAGAACTCCGCGACGAGTACACGGAACGACTCAAACAGGCGGACAAGGTCGACGCAGCGAATGAGCCCAAACCCCTGACGAATCCGTAAAGGCTGCGCGGAGCCAAGCTCGGCCGAGTCGTGGCCAAAGCAGTTATGACCGTTACAGCAGCCAGATGAGTCAAAGCGGTAATCAGCGTATGATCAACTCGGTGCAGGCATCCCCGAAGCGTGGGCGTCTGGCAGCAGCTTTGCTCCCCAGGTTTCTTGCGCTCGGCTTGTTCCTGTTGTGGCCGCTGTTGCGTGCGGAGGGTCAGTCCTTTTTGATCAACCCCATCGGCGACAGAAGTGTCTCAACTGGCTCGTCGCTCGTGATCCAGGTCACACTGACGGACTCTAACATTCCCCCCAGCCAGCTCAATTTTACCCTCGCTTCCAACCGCCCCAACACGGATGCGGCCAATGCGACCATCTCACTAAATTATGGCGTTTTCTCCTGGAATCCCACCCAAGCGCAGGTAGTGACCTTTACGGTGACTGCGACGAGCCTCGTCAACTTCTACCAGGCTTTCACCACCTTCACCGTGGTCGTCACCAACGCCGTCCCCACTCCGGGAGGGGTTGTGATCGACCCCATCCTTCCCCAGACCGTGACCGAGGGAACGACGCTCATCTTTACCAATTCCGCCCACGCCACCCTCAACTCCAGCAGCCCGCTCGTGTTCAGCTTGCTTAATGCGCCCGAGGGTGCCAGCCTCGCCAGCAACAGCCCGACGAGCGCGGTTTTCACCTGGACGCCGACCTCGGCCCAGGCCTTGACTCCCTCTTACACGATTCGCGAGATCGTTACCGAACCAAGCTCTTCAGCAAGTAACTACCAGGACTTCCAGGTCACCGTGATGCGGAGCAACAACTGCGCGCAGATCAATCAATTCCTGGCCGCCGTGCAGCAGGGTGGCTATTTCCCGCTCTCGAATTGCACGACCCTCGTCCTGTCGAACGCGCTGACGATCTCGAACAATGTCATCCTCGACGCCGGCGCGAACAGCGTGACGATTCTTGGCACAACTCGCTCCCGGCTGTTCACTGTCCTTCCAGGCGTCACGAATTTCACGCTCCGAGGGCTGACTCTTTCCAGAGGGCAGGACGCCATCGGCGGCTGCCTATATATCAGCCCGGGCGCGACGGTGGTGCTGACGAATTGCACGATAGCGGGCAATAGCGCCGTGGGCGCTAGCGGCATAGCGGGCAACGATGGCAATGGTGGGGGTAACTACGGCCAAAATGGCGGCAGCGGCACCGCCGGCACCCGGGCTTTGGGCGGGGGGATTTACAATCTCGGCGGCTTGACGATCTATAACACCTCGTTTCTCACGAATCGTGCCGCGGGCGGCAGCGGCGGCAGCGGGGGCGGCGGCGGGGACGGCCTCTACCAGGGCGGCAACGGCGGTAACGGCGGGGCAGGCGCCCTTGGCTACGGCGGAGCCATCTATAACCTGGGGACGGTTTGGCTGACGAATTGCACTTTCATCGGGAACGCGGCCACTGGCGGCAACGGCGGAGATGGCGGCACCAACGGCCCCGGGGCTTTTCCGGCAAACCTGGGCCGTGGCGGCGCCAGCGCTCCCGGTTCCGGCGGGGCGATTTACAGCGCGCAGAGTCTGGCCGCCTATGCTTGCACTTTCGGCGCGAACACCTCGCAGAGTGGAAATAGTGCCGCCGGCGGCACGGACTCTTCGGGCAACGGGGTGAATGGGCCACCCGGGGCTGACAGTTTCGGCGGCGGGATTTATCACCTGGGCAGCGGCACGTTGAACAACTGTACTTTCGCCAGCAACACCGCTATCGGTGGGGATGGCGGCGACGGCGGTGACGCTAATTCCATTGGCGTTCATACCGCCGGGAACGGCGGCAACGGTGGCAACGGCGTGGGAGGCGGTCTCTATAATACCGGGGCTGTATCGGTCGTGAACTGTACGTTCTCTGCTTGCGGCGCGGTCGGCGGCGTCAACGGCTTGGCTGGCAACCCTGGGTCCTCGAAGAAGGATGGCACTCCCGGCCGTGGGCGCGGCGGCGACATTGCCCAGGGCTCGGGCATCTTCCTGCTGCAGAACTCGATCCTCGGGGCCAGTTCCTCAGGGACCAATGCCTACGAAACCAGTTCGAGCCGGATCACGGATGTCGGCTTCAACATCAGCTCCGATGCCAGCCTCAATTTGAGCGGCACCAGCCTCAAGAATACCGATCCGAAACTTAATTCGATGGCCAATAATGGCGGCTGGACGCAGACCATGGCGCTGCAAACAAATAGTCCCGCCTTGAATAGGATCCCGCCGGCCTTGGCCCCTCCGACCGATCAGCGCAGCGTGCCGCGACCTCAGGGAGCAGCGTCCGACGCCGGGGCCTACGAGTTGGTGACGTTGCCCGCCATCTTGACTCAACCCCTTAGCCAGACCAACGCCAACGGCACGCCTGTCACCTTCACGGTTTCGGTGATCGGCGATTCGCTCGGTTACCAGTGGCGGTTCAACGCTGCCGCTATTACCAACGCCACCGCCTCCAGCTACAGCCTGACTCGCGTGGACCAGACCAATGGCGGCATTTATGATGTCGTAATTACCAATAGCTTCGGGGCCGTCACCAGCACGCCGGCGACCCTGGTGGTGATCTTTCCTCCGGTATTCATCTTGCAGCCAACGAACCTGACCGTGCTGGCGGGCAGCAACGTGGTCTTTACGGCCAGTGTCGCGAGTATTGTGCCGGTGGTTTACCAATGGCAGCTCAACGGCACCAATATCACCGGCGCGACCAACACGGGGGTCGCCGGCCTGACCAGCGCCAGCTATGCCATAACGAATGCCCAGGCGGCCAACAACGGCGCCTACACGGTTGTGGTAACCAATAGCTATGGCAGCATCACCAGCGCCCCGGCGGTTCTCACGGTCTATAGGCTGCCCTCCATTGCGGTCCAGCCCGCCAGCCAGACCGTGATCATCGGCAGCAACGTTGCCTTCAGCGTCGTCGTTTCCGGCACGCCGCCGCTTGTTTACCAGTGGCGACTCAATGGCGCCAACCTGGCCAGTGGCACTGCCTCGACCTACTCCATCACCAACGCCCAGGCGACCCATGCCGGCAGCTACGACGTGAAGGTCTCCAGCTACTTTGGCTCCGCCACCAGCAGTCCCCCGGCCACCCTCACCGTGGTCCAGTCTTTTGTAATCAGCGGGCGGGTGTTTGACCCGAGCGGCACCAACGGGTTACCCGGAGTCAACATAACGGCCGGCACCAATGCGGTTGTTACCGATACCAACGGCAACTACATCCTCTCCGGTCTTTCGTCTAATAGCTACGCCGTCGCACCTTCGTTGCACTGCTACGTGTTCGGCCCCGCAAACATCGTGACCAGTGTTGGGCCGACTAATGCCTTCGGCCTGAATTTCTACGCGACCAACGACTTCCACATCGTCAGCGGGTTCATCACCAATGGGCTGGTCGGCGTTACCGTGACCGTCAGCGGCACAAATGGCGCGAGCATTGTCACCAGCGGCGCTGGCGGCTATGGGATATCCAACCTCTGCGCCGGGTACTACATCGTCGTCCCCTCCCAGCCCGGTTTTCAGTTTCAGCCGCCCACCAATTCGGTCCTCGTGCCACCGGATACCAATATGGTCAATTTCACCGCGGTTCAGGTGTTCGGCATCAGTGGGCAAATTATCCAGGGTGCCAGCGGTACGGGATTGGCGGGGATCACAGTGGCCGTCACTGGACCTGTCGCGACCAATGTTACCACCGGGGCAAATGGCGTGTACCTGGTGGGCGGGCTTCAGGCGGGCAACTACCTGGTGACTCCGTCGGCGCCGGGTTGCTCGCATTTCAATCTGGTGAGCCGCCCGGTCACGCTGGGGCCGACCAATGCCTCCGGGACGGATTTCGTCGCGCTGCGGGACGCATATACGATCAGCGGCCACCTCACCAACGGCGTCACCGGCGTGAGTGGCATAACCGTGAGTGCGGGGGATACCAATCTGACGGTGACTGGCCCCAACGGCTTGTATGTGTTCTCCAATCTCTGCGCCGGTTCTTACACGGTGACGCCGTCTGCGAACTGTTACCAGGTCACCCCCGCATCGCGCGCGACATCTGTTGGACCAGACGACGCGACTGAGGTGGACTTCGGGGCCACCGCGCTGGTTTACAGCATCAGCGGGCGTATTACGGACGGCGGCATTGGAGTAAGCAATGTGACCTTGCAGGCCGGGAGCCAAACCACGAATACCGATCCCAGCGGCAACTATGTCCTCTCGGGCCTTTGCCCCGGAGGCTATACCGTCGTCCCCAGCCAGGCCTGCCGCATCTTTAACCCAGCCTCAATCCCAGTCACCCTGGGGCCCAATACCGGCGGAGTGAACTTCGTCACTTTCAGCAACGATCTCTCCCGGATTCGCGGGCAGATCACTGACGGCATTAACGGCCTGAGCAACGTGCTGATCACCGCCACGGGAGGGACGACGGACGTCACCGACGCCGGCGGCAACTACATGTTGTCGGACCTTTGCCCGGGGACCTACACGCTTACACCAATGGTGACCAACCATTGCCTGATCACGCCGTCTCTGACGGTCACGGTTGGGTCCGCCCAAACCACGAACGGGGTTAACTTTGTCGCTACTCCGGGCCAGTACTCCATCAGCGGAACTCTGGCGGGAATGCCCTCGGGGTCGAGGGTTTCTGTTAGCGTCGATGGTCCCAGCGGCGTCAGCGTCTTGATCACTTCCACCGGTGCTTACGGCCTATCGAACCTTTGCCCCGGCACTTATACCGTCACCCCGTCCAACGCCTGTTACCAGTTCTATCCGGCGTCGCGCTCGACGACCGTTGGACCTAGCGACGACAGCCTCGACTTCGCGGTCTCCGGCGGCGGCGCCTTCGCCATCCGGGGTCAGGTCACCCATAATTCCCTGGGCCTGAGCAATGTGACGGTCACCGCCGCGGGCCAAACGAACGTGACCGACGCTGCGGGTAACTACACTCTCCCCTATCTCTGTCCGGGGGGTTACGACGTTACGGCTTCCGCACCCAACTTCCAGCTCGTTCCGGCGACGAATTATGTGACGATCTCCGGAGCGGATTCCGATGGCGTGAACTTTACTGCCGCTGCGGTGCTCAATCTGACCGGACGGGTTGTCCTGGGCGCCAACGGGTTGCCCGATGTGAAAATGTCCGCCGGGACCAATGTCAGTTTCACCGGCGCGGGCGGGTATTACACGAACCTCAACCTGATCGAGGGTGCGAGCGTGATGGTGGTTCCGGCCTTGGCCGGGTATGCCTTCGCTCCCTCCGCTCAATCTCTGGTGTTCTCGTCTAATACCAGTCTTCCGGATTTCATGGCCTTCCCGTCGTTGTCCCTCGTCTCCGCCAGCAACGGCACGTGCCAGCTCACCTTTGCCCCGGCCTTCACCTGCCAGGTGGAGACCTCGACCAATTTCGACAACTGGCAGCCGGTGTTTGCCACCAACAACATCTCGACCAATACGCTGCTGCTGGAGTTCACCGATACCAACGCGGTGAACTTTCCCCTACGCTTTTACCGGGTGGGACAAACGTTTGCCGGACTGCCCGTGCTCACCGGCTTGTTCGCCACCAACCGTGCGGTATCACTGGGCTGCGTGGCTGCTCCGGTCCTGGCCTGCCAGATTGAGGTTTCGACCAACCTGACTTCCTGGGTGACTATCTTCCGCAGCAATCTGCCTCCGGCGGCTCCCTTCCAGTTCAGTTATGGGGATGCAACGAATTTGCCGGTTCGCTTCTACCGCCTCTCGCAAACGCCCGGCTTTTGAGAGAGGCGAACAGGCAGGGCGTGCCAGTCCGTGTGCGCCGCCTCATACATCTGCTGGTCGGGGAAAGCGCCTCGCCATGGCCGCACGCGACTTGTGACTTGGTGGACCCGGTCGAAAAGGGCCTGCCTCTGGCGCCCGGCACCAATTCCCGCTTCGAGATGCTGCGCGGGTTGATCAGCGGCCAGCAACTGTGGCAACGGCTTCCAACCCGCAGGTGCTGAGACTTTGCCTTTACCGCTTGACCCTGCTGTGCCATGCTGGGGGGCATGATTGCCCACTGGCGTAGGCTGGGTATTCCGGTCTTGTTTTGCGCTCTGGCCGCCCGGCTCTGGGCGGGTGGCAGCGGCTTGAACGTCGTCGTTGTCGTGAACCAAAACAGCACCAACTCCATCCAGTTGGGCAATTACTACTGCGAGAAACGGCAGGTCCCGCCCCAGAACCTTCTGCGCGCGAGTTGGGCGGGCGGCAATGTTGCCTGGCAGAAATCCGACTTCCAGTCCGTTGTCCTTAATCCTCTCCGGTCGATGCTCTCGGCGCGGCAGTCTGCGAATCAGATCGACTACGTCCTGCTGTCCATGGATTTTCCGTATCGGGTAACCGACGCCAGCGGCGCGAACAGCACCACGGCGGCGTTGTTCTACGGCTTTGTGCCCGACGACCCGGCGCCTGGCCCGGGGTTGCCGGCGTCGTGTTCCCTGCCCAGTGCCTCCTTTAATCCCTACGCCGGTAGCGAGTATCCCTTCCGCTATGTTGCGCCGGGAAGCAGCCAGACCAACTTCCTTACCGTCATGCTGACCGCAAGCAACCTGGCGCAAGCGAAGCTGGTGATCGATCACGGGACGGCGGGCGATGGCACATTCCCGACGCAAACAGTCTGCCTTGGCAAGAGTGACGATGGGGCGCGCAATATTCGATACGCGCTGTTCGATAACGCCATATTCAACACCCGGCTGCGCGGGAACTACTCCATGCAGCGCATCAACACCAACTCGCCGAACAACCTCGGCTGCCTTTTGGGTTACCAGAACGGTTATCAGTTCATCTCCCCCCCGCTCGCGCTGTTCTCCCCGGGCGCTTTGGCCGACCAGTTGACCTCCTTTGGCGGCGCGCTCTTTGAAGTGTCGGACCATACGACGGCGCTGGTGTTCCTGAACGCCGGGGCGATCGGCAGCTACGGCACCGTGGTGGAGCCGTGCGCTTATCTGCAGAAGTTTCCCGCGGCGCAGGACTACTTTTACCAGTCGCGGGGATTCAGCATGGCCGAATGCTATTATCAAAGCGTCACCAACCCGTATCAGGGCGTGCTGGTGGGAGACCCCCTGGCTGCGCCCTTCGCGCTGGCCCCGGGTATTTCGTGGAGCCGCCTGCCGCTGAACGCCCTTCTGAGCGGCACGACCAATCTCCTGCTCCAAATCAACGCGGCCGACCCGAAGATTCAAGCCTATCTCGGGATCGCCAAGCGATACTGAGTAATCCGGTTGTTCGCTGCGCGCGACGCGCCAACCGCGACCTCAAACAGGGGCTGCTGCAGCACAGTGTTCCGCAATGAACTGCGCATGCGGCGGCATCACATCGACGCATTTCGAGATCACCTGCCGCATATCTGCTAAGAATGCCTCGGTCTCGGCTGCGGGGATCGTATCGACCAAAGGATGATAGGCGCGCGGCAGAATGCGCTGACCGACCATCACTTGCACCCAACTGGGCTCGATAAATAACTCATTTTGCTCGCGGAAGAATCGACCCGA
>SERZ01001310.1_pt1 | contig 14355 bp, 11 predicted proteins | sample 3171461 | NCBI WGS metagenome assembly SERZ01 (sample SAMN06051861, study PRJNA518727) | freshwater metagenome | biome: subpolar coniferous forest; feature: holomictic lake; material: water; isolation source: holomictic Lake 227, 6 m depth | place: Canada: near Kenora, Ontario | collected... | reverse complement strand
GCGCCAACACCAGCCACGCGCAAGTGGTGTTGATTGGCGACTCCATCACGGAAGGTTGGGAAGGCGCGCCCGATCAATTGCAATCGCTGGTTGGTTTGCGCAGCGCGGCCAACTTGGGCGTGGGCGGCGATCGCACGCAACATGTGTTGTGGCGGCTTCAGCAAGCGCCACTGATGTCGGTGAATCCAAAAGTGATTGTGCTGATGATTGGCACCAACAATATTTATGATGACAGCGCCGATGACATTGTGGCGGGCATTCGCGCCATCACGGCGTTGATGAATCAACAATGTCCCAACGCCGAGATTTTGGTGCTGGACATTCCGCCACGCGGGGATCCAATGGATTCCGCGCGCGCCAAGATTGCGCAGATCAACGCGGAACTTGCGCAAGGCGAGTGGCCAGGTCACGCGCGATTTGTGCGCGTGGGCAATCAATTTCTGGGCGCCGATGGCGCGCTTGATCGCGCAAATTTGCCTGACCTGCTGCATTTTTCGCAGAAGGGATACGCCATGTGGGCGGCGGCTATCAAGCCCGAGCTTGATGCTTCATTGGCGGCTAACCATTCGCAACCAGCGCCTACCACACCGCATCCATGATTGAAGTAGCGGATGCAATGCTTGGTTTCAATGCGCGGATTCAACGTGTGGATTCAATACGCTCAATCATTGCACTCACTCAACGTCATTGCGGTCACGATTGAAATGAAATTACCTCGAACTCTTTCTGTACAGTATTGATAGCAACCACCATGAAAAACGCACCACGCCAGAAACCAATCGCTTCCAATTCCGCACGACACGTTGTGATTCTTTTGGTGGCCGTGATTATTGGAGCCGCCGCCATTACTTTTGCTGTGGCGCAAAACCCCAGCCCCGCAAATAGAACTCCAGTGGCTGGCGCCGGCGAAAAGCCCGCGCAAAATACGCCCGCACCTTCCGCGACAACCAAGGCGCAATCGCCTTCGACCGCCACGCCCACCACCAACGCGGCGGCTGTTGATGCGGCCAATCCCGCGGCGGTTGAAGCGGCGATCGCACAAGTCTTACAAGGCGTTGTGAAATCCAAAGACATGCCCGGCATGGCTGCGGCCGTGATTGTGAATGGAAAAATTCTGGGCGCGGGCGCGGCCGGCGTGCGCAAAAAAGGAATGCCCGATCCCGTGCTGCGCGACGACCCGTTTCATTTGGGCAGTTGCACCAAGGCGCTCACCGCCACATTGATTGGCATTTTGGTGGACGAGGGAAAATTAAAGTGGGACAGCACTATTGGCGATTTGATTGGCCGCGAAATCAACGGCATTAATCCGGATTACGCGCCCGTGACCATTGACCAGTTGCTGCATCATCGCTCAGGCGCGTGGCCCAATGGACCAAGCGAGGTTTGGAGTGCAGCGCAACGCGCCAAGGGCACGCCTGAGCAACAGCGCTTGATCTATGTGGAATCCATTCTGTCCAATCCGCCGCGATTTCCAGCGGGAAAATATTTGTACTCCAACGCGGGCTACGCCATTCTTGGGTTCATTGCGGAAACCATCACCAACACCACGTATGAAAAACTTATGGAGCAAAAAGTTTTTCTTCCGCTTGGACTCACCAGCGCCGGCTTTGGAAACGCTGGCAGCGAAAAGGAATTAACCGCGCCGTATCCGCATGTGGAAACGGGTCTGCCAAATTTTCTTGACAATCCAGAGGCCATCACGCCCGCGGGTCGCATTCACATGAACGTGACGGACTGGGCGAAATTTTGCCTGGTGCATTTGGGACATCAACCAACTCCACCGCTGCTGAAGCCAGAAACGTTGGAACATTTGCACACGCTTGCTGGCGAAGTGGGCGAGGACCAATTTGGGTACGCCTGTGGTTGGATGCGTCCAAATCGTGAATGGGCGGGTGGGCGAACGCTGCACCATACTGGTTCAAATACGCTGAATTATTGCGTGGCCTGGCTTTCGCCTCAGAAAGATTTTGGCGTGTTGGTGGCCACAAACCAAGGCGGCAAGCCCGCGGAGGCTGCGGTGAATGAAGCCGCAAGCGATTTGATTGACCAGTTCTTGTTGCTGAAAAAGAAATAACAAATACGTTTTGGGCGCGCATGAATGCGGTCAATGCTTGCGGCAAATTGCAAATGAAAACGCCCGCGTTTATCACGCGGGCGTTGAACCTATTTCGAATTCAAATTGCGAATCAACCGCCTGAAGTGAATTTGGCCACGCCGTTCTCATCGGTGAAAATTTTAATTTGGTTCTTGCCGTTGGGCGCAAGCCAAATCATCAGCGCGTCGCCGTTGGATTTGGTGGAAGCGCCAATGCGCAACTTGTTGTTCACATCGCGCCATTGAATGCTGCTCTCGCCGCTGGTTTGCGTTGTCATGGCGATGCGGCTTTGACCTTTGGTGTCCAAACATTGGAAACTGGATTGACCAGTCGCGTAGGTCTTGGCGGAAAGTCGCGCGAAACCTTCTTCGTCGTACCAAGCCAAACCTGCCGCTTTGTTGGCGTCCTCACCATCAAGCACAAGTCGCTCCTTGCCGTTGGAATCAACCACGGCCAAACGGCGCACGCTCATTGTGTCTTGCGGAGAGTTGGCGCCGCCCACCACCAGCGCGGCAAGCGCGGCGATGAGCACAAGATTTGTGCCGCGCACTCGAGAAAGCGATCGTTCAACGCGGTCAAGCCGCGACGCAAGATTGGTGTCGTTGTGAATATCGTTCATGGCGCCAACGCTATCAGGCAATGGGCTTCCTTTCCACCCATGTTTCATTGCATTTTCTTGCGGCACGGAATATGCGCAAGAGGTAGATTGCGGGCGCTCACTTTCGTAATCGCAATCCATTTCAATTCAGTAATTTCAATCAAGGAACACAATGACCACAATGACCGCAAGCGCAACAACCCGACAACATTCGCACTGGGGTTTGGTGACGATCAACGGAGCGCTTCTTGTAGTGGCTGGACTTGCGTTGGTAGCCGTGCCCTTCATGGCTGCGTTCACGTTTGCCGCCGCGTTTGGATTGTGCTTGGTGGCCGTTGGCTCGGTGGGATTGTTCGCCGCGCTGAAATCCATGGGCAACGCGCAGCACAGCTTGCTGGTTTTTCTTGGACCATTCTTGTCCATCATGATTGGAGCCGTGTTGTGGTTCACCCCCGCTCAAGGCTTGATGGCGCTGACTGAAGTGCTGGGCGCGTTCACTTTGGTCACCGGCATTTTCCAAGTGGTAGCCGCGCTGGGCTTGTCAGGAAAAATGCACTGGGCGCTGCTGCTTGTCAACGGCATTCTCACCCTAGGCGCTGGCGCAGTGATGTTGTTCTCGCCTGGCATTGCCATTTTCGTGTTCGCCATTTTCTTTGGCGTGCAATTGATCTTCAGCGGCTTCCACTTGGTGCGCGCTGGAATGCGCATGAAGCACTTGCTTGGTTGAAGCCCGCGACGCAAACTGAAGTAGAAATAAAAACCGCCCGCTTTCAGAGCGGGCGGTTTTATTTTTGTATTGAAACAACGCCGCGATCAGCCTTCGCTTGAAGGAATATCCCGCTCCAAATAGGTGTAGCCGTTGATGCCGCTTTCGTAAATGCGAACCAGCGATTGGCTTTCGGCGGCGGTCATTTGCTTCAGGCGCACGGCCTTCTCGCACTCGCGGCGAACTTGCGCCAGAAGCGTGTTCACATCGTAATGCACATATGAAAGTACATCGCGCACGGCGTCGCCTTCAATGATTTCATCGATCCACCAATTGCCGCTGCCGTCGTACTTCACGTGCGCCACATGCGTGTCGCCGAACAAATTGTGAAGGTCGCCCAGCGTCTCTTGATAGGCGCCAACCAAGAACGCGCCAATGTAATACGGCTGGTTCTCATCAAACTCATGCAGCTCGACAAACTTTTTCACGTCGCGGGAATCCACAAAGCGATCCACGCGGCCGTCTGAATCGCACGTGATGTCGGCGATGGTGGCCTTGCGTGTTGGCTTCTCGTTCAACCGGTGAATTGGCAGAATTGGAAAGAGCTGGCGAATGGCCCAAATGTCCGGCAGACTTTGGAAGATGCTGAGATTGCCGAAGTAAGTGTCGCTGAGCAAACTTTCAAGATCCTCAAGCTCCTCGGGAGTCTCATGGAACTCGCGGCACTTGTCGCGAATCTTGGCGCACGTGGCCCAATAAATCGCGTCGCACAGAGCGCGGTGCTCCAGGTTCATGTAACCCAGGCTGAACAAACGGCTGGACTCGTCGCGCGCCTCGCAGGCGTCGTGATATTGCTCAATCAAGCGGCGCTCGGTGATGTTCTTGTAGGTGTCGAACAACTCAAGCAACGGACGCGGCATTTCATCCTCGCCTGGCTTGAGCGCTGGCAACTCATTTGGAATGCGCGTGCGATCAGGTCGATCGGCGGTGATGGTGTCGAAGATCAAAACGCTTTGCTGCGCAACCATGGCGCGGCCGCTTTCAGTGACGATGGTTGGATGCGGCACGCCTTCTTCATCGCACACGCTCATGGCGCGGTAGACAACAGTGGCGGCATATTCAGGCAACGTGTAATTGGTGCTGAACTCGAAACTGGTTTGGCTGCCGTCGTAATCAATGCCCATGCCGCCGCCGACATCCAGGTACTTCATGCCCGCGCCCAACTTGGCAAGCTGCACATAGGTGCGCACAAGTTCGTTCACGCCGGCGTTGACTTGGCGAACCTCGTGAATTTGACTTCCCATGTGGCAATGCAAAAGTTCAAAGCAATCCTCCATGCCGCGGGCGCGCAGATATTCAAGCACCTCAAGCACTTCGCTGAAACTTAAACCAAACTTGGCCTTGGCACCGCTGGAATGTCGCCAACGACCCGCGCCCGGCGTGCTGAGATTCACGCGCACACCAATGCGCGGACGAATTTGGTAACGCTCCGCGTACTCAACAATCAACTTGAGTTCCGTGAGATTTTCAATGACCGGAATAATGGTGCGGCCAAGTTTGGCGGCCAACGTGATGAACTCTATGTAGCGCGCCTCTTTAAAACCGTTGCACACAATCAAACGCTCAGGCGTGTCGCTGGTCATTCCAAGAACGGCCAAAAGTTCCGGCTTACTGCCCACTTCAAGGCCAAATCCAAGCTTCATTCCGTATTGGCGAATTTCTTCAACAACACGTCGTTGCTGATTCACCTTGATGGGATACACGCCGATGTATTCGCCCTTGTAGTTGTGCTCTTTGATGGCGTTGGCGAACGCCTGGTGAATATCGTTCAAGCGCTTTTCTAAAAGATCGCTGAAGTGCACCAACACTGGAGTCTTGAGGCCGCGCTCGCGCAGACCTTCGACCACGCTGAGCAAATCAATTTCGGCGCCGGGCGTGCGAGTTGGCAGAACCACAACATTGCCCTTGGTGTTGACATCGAAGAAGCCCTTGCCCCAACCGCGAACGTTGTACAGGTCGACGGAATCTTCCGTGGTCCACACTGGATCGGGCGAAGTTTTAGGAGCGCGCAATGGACGGGTCTCGCTTGGAGTTGTCGCGGTTGCGATGGCGGCCGCCGTGGCGGTCACGTTTGATGGCTTCATGCTTGTTGACATAGTTGTTTCTTCTGTCGCCGTGGGCGTTGAGAAGAGCGTCACTGCTGGCGCGGCATGCGCATTGGCTGTGGCTTTATGTGCGGATGTTGTTGGAACTGGATTTGGAACTTGGGGAATAGCCTGCTTCGTCAACTCGTTGAATCTCCTTGCGACCCATATGGATCGCTCGCCTTTTGGCACGTGCACTATACGGGAGTCAACGTCAAAAGCGATAAAAACTTTTCATCATTTTGCAAAAGTTTTATTCAAGAAGTTGGCTTGGGAGTTGCCGTGACACGCATCTCACGCAAACTTTTGGCGATGGAAGTCTCGTGTAAACGCACGCTTTGACGATCAAGCTGCTCCTTGGCTTTCTGCAGCGCGTCGGCGTCGGCGGCCATGGGATCGGTCTCCGCTTGGGCGCACATGGATTCAATTTGACGCAACATTTCTTGCAGTTCCTGCACATACGCCGGCTCAAGCGCGGCGTGCGTGCGCGCCAGCGCCTCGCCAATCCACTTCACATCCAGGCGCGCGTTCACCGCAAGATCGGTCACGCGGTGGCGATGCATGTCGGAGCGGGCGTGCGTGACGCTGTCGCGCTCCATGCGTTCCACTTCAGCGCTGGTCAAGCCGTAACTTGGCGCGGCTTGAATGGCGGCGCGCATTCCGCTGCGACGCTCCACGGCGGACACGTTCAACACGCCGTTGGCGTCGACCAGAAATTCAACCTCCACTTGAGGAATGCCGGCGGGCATGGCGGGAAGTCCGCGCAATTCAAAGCGCGCAATGCTGCGGCAATCAGCGACCATTTCACGCTCGCCTTGCGCGACATGAATCAACACGCCAGTTTGATTGTCCTTGGAAGTGGTGAACATTTCCGTGGCGCGCGAAGGAATGGCGCTGTTGCGAACGATGAGTTTTGCGAAGGCGCCTCCCTGAGTTTCAATTCCAAGGCTGAGAGGAATTACATCCAGCAACAGTAAATCCGTGCGGCCACCCGCCAAAATGCTGGCTTGCACCGCGGCGCCAAGGGCAACAACCTGATCGGGATCAAGCGCGGTGTATGGAGTGAGTCCAGTGTGCGCGGCGACTTGCGCGCGCACATACGGAATGCGCGTGGAGCCGCCGACTAGAACAACGCGGTCTATTTTGATGTTGCCCGCCATATTTCCTGCGTCGGCGTGCGCGCGTGTGAACGCGTCAAGCGTGCGCGCGATGAGCGGCGCGATCATGTTTTGAAAGTGCGCGCGCGTGAGTGTGCGGCGCAAGACTCGGTTGGTGTTCGTGGGCGTTGTTGTAGATCGTGTTGATTTCTTTTCCGTGAATGTTGCTGTTGACGGCGCGCGCGCATCAACCACGGCGCAACTTTGCAATGTCATACGCGCGTCGAATTGAATTTCAATCACTGTTTCTTCATGCTCTGAAAGCGCGCGCTTGGCGTGCTCGGCCATCATGCGAATGGCGGTGATATCGCTTGCGGTGAATTGGGAAATGTTGAATTCATTTTTAATTTCGGCTTGCGCCCACTGCGCGATCAGTTGATCAAAATCGTCGCCGCCCAAGCGCGTGTCGCCGCGCGTGGACAGCACTTGAAAGGCGTCGCCCATGGTTGGGTTGGCGGCGTCCATGGACTCGATGCGCAAAATAGAAATGTCAAACGTGCCGCCGCCCAAGTCGTACACGGCCACGGTTTCGCCGCCGGTGTTGGCCGCATTTGTGTTAGATGACGCGCGTTTATTTTGATGTCCAATGCCGTAGGCCAGCGCGGCGGCGGTTGGCTCATTCACAATTCGTTCCACCGTTAAACCGCACAAACGCGCGGCGTCGCGAGTGGCTTGACGTTGCGCATCGTCAAAATAAGCGGGCACAGTGATGACGGCGCGCGTGATTTGCGTTTGAAGGCGCGCCTCTGCAATGCGGCGAAGTTCCGACAACACCACAGCGGCAACTTCTTGCGGCGTAATGGCCGCGCCGTGCACATTGAATGCGGCAAGTCCGCGCGGACCTTCCATGAGCAGCGTGGACATGTCAGCGGCCATGGCCTGACTTTCAACAAGACCGCGACCCATGAAACGTTTTGCGCTTGCGATGGTGGCGTGCGCAAATTGCGCGGCTTCATTTTTGGCTTGCCAACCCACGCTGGTTTTTCCAGCTTCCAGAAATCGCACAACGCTTGGAAGCAGCGCGCGCCCCTGCTCATCCAACAACACTCGCGGTCCCGCATCGTCGCAAATGGCGACAAGCGAATGAGTGGTTCCAAGATCAATTCCAACAATTGGCGACATGGGAAATCCTAGGAGCGCGGAGTTGTTGGCGGAGTTGGTGTTGATGTTGTTGGCGTTGTTGTTTTTGGCACTGGCGTTGTTGGCGTGGGCGCTGCGGGCGTTGTTGTTGATGTTGTTGACGCTGGAGTTGTTGGTGCTTGCGGAGTTGTTGCTGGTGTTGGCGCAGACACCGCAGGCGTTTTTGGTTTCTCTGTTGCCTCTGGAAGTTTTTGCAGCGTGCTTTGAAAGCGCCGTTGCGTTAGGCCTTTCATAAAGGCGATCACCTTGTCTGTCTCCGGAGTGCTGCCGCGAATTGCAAAATTGCGCTCGCTGCCGCCGTATTCTTGATACTTCACCACAAACACCGGCTCCGTCTTGTCATCGCCTTTTTCCTTGGGCACATTCTGAATCCACGAAAGTGAACTCACGAGCGCAACAAATTCCTTGGCTTGCTCTGGCGTCAACGCACTCTCCCACGTTGTGTAATCATTCATGGCGCTCATGCCGCCGCCATATTGAATTTCACCCGTGGGAGTAATTCGGAAAAGTTCGTAGCGTTGTTGGCTGGGATATTTTTCCGCGATTTGAAATCGCCATCCAGCCACGGGCGATGTATCCGCCGTGCCGATAGTGGCGGCGCAACTTTGCAACAGAGTTGCCGAGGTCAACAATGCGCAAGCACGCAAACTTCTTGCACTGATCAAAGTGGCACGCAATTTCAACCATGGAAATTTGATATTCGTTGATGGCGGCGACATCGACATCCGCATCGGCGAGATCAAGAATGACTTCCACACACATCGCATGAATTGAAATAGGGCGAACATGATGGCAAGCATATTATTTGGCGGGTGGCTTAAACCACGCGTATGGATCGGGGCCAAAGTCATAGCGAATGGGCAAGTCCGCATCCGCAGCCAAATCCGTGGCGAACGCGGCTTGCGCCATCACTTTCACCCACACTTCACTCGCGGGATCGGGCTCACCGGTGCCTTCAAAACGGCGGACAAAAGTCCAACGATCGTCACTGGCGGCGAACGTCATGATGTACACAATTTCATTTGGCTGCGCCTCCACCAAATAAGGATTGGCCGAGAAGTCCGCGAGTTCAGGATCGGCGAATCCAAGCTTCTTGGCCACGTCCCACATTTCAAAAACTTGCCGCTGATACAACACGCGCGCCACACCTGGACGCACGCGGGTGTTCACGGTGGGACCAAAGTCCGCCAGCAATGTGCCATCTGGAAACACGATCATTTTGCCAGGACGCAGCCACGCCTCGCTGCGGAATGGAACTTTGTCGCCCTTGAGAATGGTCACATCAAATGTCAACTGAGTTGGCGTGGCCAGTGGATCCGGAGCGGGCGCGGCGCAACCGCACGCCAACGCGCCATGAATGAGAAGTGTGGTCAACAATACAAGCGCTACTTTCACAACGGCAGCGTACCAAGACCGCGTTCGCTACTCTTTGAACCCATGCGGACAAGTGTGAGATGGATCAATGATTATTTGGATCGACCTGCGACTGCCGATGAGCAAGCCGACGCGCTGACCGCGGTCGGTCTGAATTTTGACGGCCGCGAAGTGTTGCCCGACGGAGCGATTTGGCAAGAGATAGAAACCACCAGCAATCGCGGCGATTGTCTGTGTCATTTTGGTTTGGCGCGCGAACTTGCCGCCAAGACCAAGCGCGTGTTGGTTGCTCCCAACAGCAAAGGCAACGGCGCCGCGAAAAAGAATTCTTCCACATTGGCCCCGGGTGCCGCGGGAAAATGCGCGGACTTTATTCGTGTTTCCAATGTGGATCACCAAGCGTGCCCGCGTTACAGCGCGCGCGTGATTCGCGGAGTGAAAGTTGGTCCAAGTCCCGAGTGGCTTCAGGAACGCCTGCGCGACGTGGGACAAATTCCGCGCAACAACATTGTGGACTGCACCAACTTTGTGCTGCTTGAATTGGGTCAACCCACGCATGTTTTTGATTTGTCCACGCTTGCCGGCGGTGAAATTCAAGTTCGCCGCGCGCGCGCCAAGGAAATGTTTTTGCCGCTTGGTGATCAAGCCGTCGCCATTGAATTGTCCCCCGCCGATTTGGTGATTGCCGATGGCGAGAAACCCGTCGCGCTTGCGGGCGTGAAGGGCGGCGCATTTTCCGCGGTGCGTGAGAGCACAACCGACATTGTGCTTGAGGCCGCAACTTTCAATCCTTCGCAAGTTCGCGCCAGCAGTCGGCGCCACAAAATTGCCAGCGATTCCAGCAAGCGCTTTGAGCGTGGCGTTCATGCGGCGGCGATTGATTTCGCGGCGGCGCGCTTGGCGGATTTAATCATGCAAACCGCTGGTGGAACATTGTGCGACGGCGTGGTCGAGGCCAGCGCGCCGCTTCCCGCGTTGAAAATAGTTCCCATGCGCTGCGATCGTTGCCGCAAGGTTTTGGGCGCTGATATTTCCAATCAAGAGATGCTGCAAACGCTGCAAACGCTTGGATTTTCGCCACGATTGCAAGGCGACCTGATTGAATGCACCGTGCCACCGGAGCGCATGGATATTGAGCGCGAGGTGGATTTGATCGAGGAGGTCATTCGTCTGCTTGGACTTGAACGCGTGCCCATGGGCGAGTCCATTCAGATTCGCACCGCCGCCCCTGACGCCAAAGTGGAAGCCGCCGAGCGCGCGCGTGACACGCTTGCTGGAATGGATTTTGTGGAGTGCGTCACGCACGCGTTGATCAGCGACACGGCCGCCAACGCCTTCGCGCATGCGGAACATTCGGCGCTGCGCATTGAAGATGAGCGCGCTGGCGGAACACCATGTTTGCGCCCAAGTATTTTGCCTGGGTTGTTGGCCACGCGCAAACTGAATGAGGACCGCGGCGCGACGGGGTCGATGCGTTTGTTTGAAATTGCATCCATCTTTCATTTGGACGCCAAGAAACAACACCATGAATCTGTCTCGCTTGGAATGATCGCGGATGTGGAGAAGGACGACCTTGGCTACCGCGCGTTGCGGGGCGTTGTTGAACGACTTGCGCATGAGATTGCGGGACGCGACGCCAAGTTCACGCCGACCACATCCGACGCGGTCATGCATCCCGTGGCGAAAATTGAAATTGACGGCGTCACGATTGGCCGAATTGGCTTTCTGACAAGCGCGGCGCGCCAAACCGTTGGCCTTGAAAAACCAATTATTGCCGCGGAAATTGCGCTGCATTTGCTTCTGGCACATTGGCCGCCAGAGCGCCCCGCCGCAATGCTGCCTTCCATGCCAAGTGTGGAGCGCGATCTTTCGCTGATTTTGGACACCACCAAAACATGGGCGCAAGTGGAAAGCGCCGTGCTTGGCAAACGCCCGGAGCATTTGGAATCCATGTCGTTCATAGGCGTCTACAAAGGCAAGCAAATTGGCGCCGACAAAAAAAGTTTGACGTTGCGGCTTGTGTTCCGCGACGCCACGCGCACATTACGCCGCGAGGAAATTGATCTTGAGGTGCAGTCGCTTGTGCAAGTTCTGCAAACAGAATTGCATGCGGAGTTTCGCGCATGAGTGAACCATTGGCGCAACTTTCGCTGCACGAGTTCGCCAATCGTTTGGCCAGCAAGGAGCCAATTCCGGGTGGTGGCGCGGTTGCAGCGGTCACCGCCGCTCACGCAGCCGCGCTTGGATGCATGGTGCTGGCATACACGTTGGGCAAACCCAAATTTGCGGCGCATGAAATTGAAAACAAAAAAGCGTTGGAGTGTTTGCAGCGCGCGCAACATCAAGCGCACGCGTTGGCCGACCAAGACGCAATTGCATACGGAACATTGTCGGCGCTTTGGAAATTGCCCCACACTGATGCGCACCGAGTGGCGCAGGAACCCGCCGCCGTTCGCGCCGCCACTGCGGCGCCCATGGCCATTGCTGTTCTGGCGCGCACCATTCTGGAATCACTGCAAAACCTGCCAAATACAAGCAATCCAAACTTGATCAGCGACTTGGCGATTGCCGCTGAATTGGCCACCACCGCCGCCAACGCCGCGGCCTGGAATGTGCGCGTGAACGTGCCGCAACTTTCCGACGCCGCAGAGCGCGCCGCCGCGCAAACACAACTGGAAAGCACGCTTGCTTCAGCGCGCGTCGCGGCGGACTCCATCGCCAAACACATCGCCAGCATGATGAAGGCGAAGTAACCCATGCCGCAGCCTTGGGGGCTTTTGATTTTGTTCACGCTGGCCATTGTCATGTTGTGCTTATGGGGCGGCGTCATGACCGCGTTGCAAGCGCTGCGGCCGCCAAGAAAATATTTCGCGTGGGCGTTGGCCACTGGTCGACCAAAAGATCCGTCGGATCTTGGCTTGCAGTTTGACGAGTGCGAATTTTCTTCAGGGCAACATCACCCGCTGCCCGCGTGGCGCATCAAGGGAAACGCCACACATTCCAACGCCCCCATATTGGTGATGCTGCATGGATGGGGCCGCTCGCGGTGGGATTCGCTGACACGCGTCGAACCATTTCGAAATGCCTGCTCTGAAATTGTGTTGATTGATTTGCCCGCGCACGGCGAACACCTTGGCGCATGGAGCGCTCTTGGCGTGCATGAACCTGCGTGCGTTGTTCAAGCACTGCATGAACTGGCGCACCAGTTTCCCAATCGTCCGTTTCTTCTTGCGGGCCATTCCATGGGCGCGGGTATAGCCATTCGCGCGGCGAATCTGGCCGCGACTGATTTCCAGAGCAATCCAACTGAAAACAAAGGCATTTCTATCGCGGGCGTGATTGCCTTCGCCCCCTACAGCACGTTGCGTTCTCCCATTCCAGCGCGTCTTGCTTTACAAAATCTTCCCGCCTGGCCCTTCGCGCCAATCGCATTTCTGACGCTGCGCATTCTTGGACGCATGGATGGCCCACTGGAAATAAATGCGCGCGAGTTGCGCGCGCCGTTGCTAGTGATGGCTGGCGACCATGATCCAATCTCGCCGCTTGCGGATGCGCAAAAAATTTCAAGCGCCGCGCCGCGTGGCACGCTGAGTGTCCTGCCCTATCAACGTCACGACGACTTGCGGCTTGGCGATGCGCAACAATTTGACCGCGCGCTTGCGAATTTTCTGGACTCCATCACGGAGCCGTAGGCGGCAGCACGCGGATCTTGGTGATGAGCGCCGATGACTCCTGCGTCATGCTGAACACGTTTGGTCCCATGGCATTTTTCCATAGGGTCTTCTCATCCTTGAAGAGAATGTAGAACGTATCCATTGGCGCGCCCACGCCTATCTTGTCCAATGAATTCGAATCGTAGCTCGCGGAGATTTCGCCACGCTGCCGTTCATTGGCACTTTCGTTCTCACTGAAGTCGATCAAAATATCTTGATATCCCCAGCACAAAACCGCAGTTGGACCCAAGTCCGCCAAGACTTGCTTGCACGCCGCGGTGTCGGCCAACGTTCCCTGCGCATTTGACGGAGTGATTGCGCGCAAACCCGCCTCCACAAACTTGCTTTTGCCAGTGAAGAACCAGCCGGCGCCAAATCCAAAACTGGTTTCGCGCGACTTGTCATCAAAGATGGTGTTGCCATTGAAGTCGCGCGGCTCAAATCCAGCTTGGGGCAAAAACAAATTCAACAAGGTCATCATGGATTGCTCTTCAGCGCAGCGGATGGCGTAGAAAGTGCCCTGGGAATCTTTCGCCTTCAATGCTTTTTGGTCGGCGTTCAATGACAAATCAGAAACCGTCTTGCAGCGCACAACATGCATGTCGGGACCGAGCTTGGAAAATGCGCGCGACAAATCTGGACCATATTGTTGCAACGTGGCGTCAAACGGCTCCGAGAGTTCCTCCGGCATGGAGGCCACCACCGTCTCAACCAATTTCATGATTTCGCCAAATTGCACATTGATGGTGCCGTATCCCGTGGCGTCGCCGCTGACAAACTTTGGCGGTGGCGCTGGGCTTTTGGCTGGATTTGGAAGCGCCAACAATCCTTTGCGATCGCCATCAATCATGATGCTTGAAAGCAATTGAAATTGCGCGCCTGGCGCGTCGGAGGCGAGCGAAAAACCGTAGCCGTGCACATCGCCAAAAAGAGTTTGCAAATACGGCTGCACCAATTCAACCTGCGCGCCACCAGCGCCGGCAACTTTGTGCAGAGCCGACGTGAGCATGACCATCCAACCATCGCCGCGGCCAACGCTATCCAATGTCTTTTTAAAATCCGCGGAGTCGGCCACGGATTTCCTTGCCACTCCCTCGTACACGCCAAGGGCCTCATCCAGATCTTGTTTCACGCTGCCAAACAAAAAGCGATTGCCATCGCGCACAAAATAGAGCGTTTCAATATGGTCAAGCGAGCCATCTGGAACAAATGAATTGCTTGAGCGACGATTTTTCTTTTTGGGCTGCGCGTCCTTGTCAAGAACGCGAATGGCCTTGGCTGGCTTGCCGTGAATTTCAATTGTGCTGACAGCGCCGGGATCTTTCTTTTGCATTTCAGTCAAGACCGCCTCAAAGAGCGTGTTGACTTTGTCGGCGCCCGCGCCCCACAAGGCGCTCACCAACACATGCGGAAGATCGGCGTCCAACG
>SERZ01001309.1_pt1 | contig 14381 bp, 9 predicted proteins | sample 3171461 | NCBI WGS metagenome assembly SERZ01 (sample SAMN06051861, study PRJNA518727) | freshwater metagenome | biome: subpolar coniferous forest; feature: holomictic lake; material: water; isolation source: holomictic Lake 227, 6 m depth | place: Canada: near Kenora, Ontario | collected 2013-06-25... | reverse complement strand
AACCCTGACGGAGTGTGCATGAGCGCCAAGCCCTTCAATTTCCGCTAACTGGATGATATCAGGGGCTTCCTGCCTAAAAGCCGCTTCTGAATAGTGAATCAGGCTGGTTTTTTTTATAAAATGATCCACGGAGAGCGCAGAAGAGAACCGGGCTGTTCCTGATGTGGGTAAGACATGATTGGGTCCTGCTATATAATCTCCCACAGGTTCCGGCGTATAATGGCCCATGAAAACGGCGCCGGCGTTTCGTATGCGTTCTATATATTCCAGAGGGGAATTGAGGTGCAGCTCAAGATGCTCTGGCGCCATCGCATTAGCAAGATCGAATGCAGAGGCAATGTCTTTAACCACAAAAATAGCACCATAGTTTTTTAGCGATGCTTCGGCGATGTCCTGGCGTGTCAAGTTCTTTATCTGCCTGCTTACCGCATCCGCTACCTGTTTCGCCACTTTTGGTGAAGGAGTAAGCAGTATTGCGGATGCCATCGGGTCGTGTTCGGCCTGAGACAGCAGGTCGGCTGCCGTGAATTCGGGATTTGCAGATTCATCGGCAATGATCAGAATCTCGCTGGGGCCTGCGATCATATCAATGCCAACAGTTCCGGCGACCATTTTTTTGGCGAGAGTAACGTAAATATTTCCAGGCCCCACAATGACATCGCATTTGGGAACAGTTCCAGTTCCATAAGCCATTGCTGCAATCGCCCAAGCACTGCCGACCTTGTAAACCGCATCAATTCCGACCTTCCTGGCTGCAACCAGAAGATGGGGATTGACAGTGCCGTCCGGAGTGGATGGTGTCGCCATGACAATGGTTGATACGCCAGCGATTTTGGCCGGAATGGCGCACATCAAAACCGTTGAAACCAACGGTGTCTTGCCTGCTTTTCCGCCGGGAACATATATTCCTGCGGCGCCTACGGGATTCACGATCTGTCCCAGGAGTGTTCCTGGCCTTGGGGTGTCAATCCAGGATTTTGAAGACTGCTTCTGGTGAAAAGATTCGATCTGGGATGCGGCGCGGTTCAGGGATTCCATGAATTCAGGGCTTACCTGCTGGACGGCATCTTCATATTCCTGAATACTCGCCTGAAGGGTTTCGATGTTCAGACAGGGTGAATCAAACCGGTTTGCATAATTTATCAGGGCTGTATCGCCGTGTTTGCGCACATCTTCTATGATGCGTGCGACAGCTCGTTGATCTTTCTGGTTAAACGATTGCACCCGGCCTTCGATGACCGAAAGCCGTTTTTCAGCAACTGTAGAAGGATAGGAATAGATTTTCATGAAAACACGGTTCCTCTCTGTCTCTATTGGGTAACTTTGTTGAAATTCCATAGCTCATGAGGGTAAGTTGAAACTTAAATTGCCAGCACCAGTGAGTAAATAACATAATAATTTAAAATCACCAAGAAATACAAGTTGTATTTATGTTTTAATTCTTAGATGTAAAATGGTTAGACTGATACGAGCTCCGGCGATGAGGAAAGCTTTATCCCGGGGGGATGGGATCAAATTGGTGGAGCATGAATGCAGGGTGGAGGGTGCGGTATGAATTACATGGGATATTTGCGTGGTTATGGCCGTTATTATTGTGAAAATACAATTTGTCCACGAAATACACGAAAAGTTAAGCAAGGCTGTGGGTTTTTCCATTGACAAGAATGTCTAAGCAGGATAATGGACAGACTCTATTGTTAGGTTTTATTAAATCCACCCTTTAAAAACTGCGGATAGAGGACACTGCCATGATAAGAAAAGAGCTGACGGGGATTTTTGTATGCATTGCGCTGCTTTTTTTTGCTGCTTATGCTTTTGCCGCGCCGGTGCCCGAAATGTTACGATACCGAACCGATGGTGACATGACGGTGACGCAGGCGGGAACCCTCGAAGAACCCGTGCTTTTAGTACTTCCACCCAACCAGGATGTACTAGAGAATGCCGGTACGATCACTTTCCTTGTTTCCAACACTGGAACCGGAACAATGTCATGGGATGCATCGGTTACATCCGGTAGTTGGCTAACGATTACATCTGGCGCCACCGGAACTAATTCCGGACCCATCAATTGCGGTTTTACTGCGAACACCAGCACCTCATCCCGAACTGCTACCATCCTGGTAACAGCAACCGGGGCAACCGGCAGTCCCAAAGATGTGACGGTAACGCAGGCGCCACCTCCGACACCCTCACCGACACCGACACCTTCACCCACACCTACACCGGTTCCCGTGCTGTCGGTAACGCCATCTATTCAAACTGTGGCAAAGGTCACCGGGACAGCCACATTCAGCGTTTCCAACAACGGAACCGGAACGATGTCCTGGACTGCCGCAGTGACATCAGGCGACAGTTGGCTTTCGATCACATCGGGGGCCAGTGGCAGCAATTCCGGAACAATCACCTGCAAATTTATTGACAATACAAGTACAACAGCTCGTACTGGAACGATTCGGGTGTCAGCAACGGGCGCTACCGGCAATCCAAAAGATGTGACGGTGAGGCAGGCGGGAACCCTCGAAGAACCCGTGCTTTCAGTAATTCCACCCAACCGGGATGTGGCAAAGTATGCCGGAACAGCCACATTCAACATTTCCAACCATTCACTTTCCGGAACAGGAACGATGCCTTGGACAGCCGCAGTGACAGCAGACGGCAGTTGGCTTTTCATTTCATCCGGGACCAGCGGGACGGATACCGGAACGATCAATTACAGTTTCACTGCGAATACTAGCTCTTCAGCCCGGACTGCCACCATCCGGGTAACAGCAGTCGGTGCGATGGGCAGTCCCCAGGATGTGACGGTGACACAGGCCGGACAACCTGTTCTATCCGTGTCTCCTGTCAGCCGGGATGTGGCAAAAGATGTCGGAACAACCACATTCAACATTTCCAACAATTCACTTTCCGGAACCGGAACGATGCCCTGGACAGCCGCAGTGACATCAGGCCGCAGTTGGCTGGAGATTTCTGGAACCAGCGGGACGGATACAGGGACGATCACTTGCAGTTTCACGGCGAATACCAGCTCTTCAGCCCGGACTGCCACCATCCGGGTAATAGCAGTCGGTGCAACGGACACTCCCCAGGATGTGACAGTGACTCAGTCAGGATCATTAGCTGCGAGTTTTAGCGGCTTAGGACTATGGGTCTATAGTTTGGGTAGTGCAACGTGGACACAAATTAGCTCGGTGAATCCTGAGAATATGATTTATTCCGGTTCAACGCTCTATGTAGGAGCAACTGATGGCCTCTGGAAATGGGATGGCACTGCATGGGCCCAACTCACAACGGCAAATCCTGAAAACATGGTCGCATCAGGTTCAACACTCTATGTGGACTTCGGAGCAACTTATGGCCTCTGGAAATGGGATGGCACTGCATGGGCCCAACTCACAACGGTAAATCCTGAAAACATGGTGGCATCAGGTTCAACACTCTATGCGAACTTCGAAGCATCAGGCCTCTGGAAGTGGGATGGTACTGCATGGAGCCGACTCACATCGAACAACCCTGAAAACATGGTGGCATCAGGTTCAACACTCTATGTGGACTTCGGAGCATTAGGTCTCTCTAAATGGGATGGCACTTCATGGACTCAACTCACACCATCCGATCCTAAAAACATGGTGGCGTCAGGTTCAACACTCTACGCGAACTTCGGAGCATTAGGCCTCTGGAAGTGGGATGGCACTTCATGGACTCAACTCTCACAGGAAAATCCTGAAAACATGGTGGCATCAGGTTCGACGCTCTATGCGAACTTCGGAGCATCTTCTGGTCTCTATAAATGGGATGGCGCTGCATGGAGCCCACTCACGTCAGCCAATCCTGAAAATATGGTGGCCTCAGGCTCGGCGCTCTATGTGGACTTTGGAGCATTAGGACTCTATAATTGGAATGGTACTGCCTGGATCAAACTCACTGGGTCCAATCCCGTGATAATGGCAATTTCCAATTAGCTGCTTTATTACCCAGACTTGTCCCCGTGTTTATCCCTCTACTATGGGGGAATATCGGACCAGCTTATGACTTTGGAAACCATGCAGAAGAAACTCATTTCCATTTCCTGAATGTTATGGGTTTTTTATTGACAAGAATATCAAGGCAGGATAATGGATAGACTCAATGGCGAGGCTTTATTAAATCCACCCACTAAAAACTGCGGATAAAGGATACTGCCATGACAAAAAAAGAGCTGACAGGGATTATTATATGTTTAGCGATGCTGTTTTTTGCTGCTAATGCTTTTGCCGCGCCGGTGCCGGCTACCGGACAAACCCAATGTTATGATGAACACGGCGACATGATGCTCTGCCCCAAGCCCACCGAGCGCCTATACGGCCAGGATGCCAACCACGCCGACATCAACCCGATGTCTTACACCAAGCTGGATGACAGCGGCAGGGAGCTGCTGGATTCTGCCACGTTATGGGTGATGGTGCGGGACAATGTGACGGGATTGATCTGGGAGAACAAACAGGGCTTGTTGGACGATGTAAAAAATTACGACAAACCCCATGACCCAGACAACACCTATACCTGGTTCGACCCTACCGCCCCCGATCGCGGCAAACCGGGCAACGGAACGGATAGCAAAGATTTTATCGATGCCCTGAACAGTGCATCCTTCGGCGGTTTTAACGACTGGAGGCTTCCAACCGCCAAGGAACTGGGCACTATCGTCAACTATAGTATTCCTTACCCAGGGCCGACGATAGATTCTGGATTTTTTCAGAGCACCGTTCCCGCTTTTTACTGGTCATCTACTACCTACGCCTTTCGTACGAGCTTTGCGTGGGGCGTGTTCTTTGACGCACCATTTCTCTACGGCTACGACTACACCAACGATAAGAGCACCAGCCGCTATATTCGCGCTGTTCGTGGGGGACTATCTGGGGGCGTTTACAAAAATAACGGTGATGGCACGGTTACGGATACTTCCACAGGACTGATGTGGCAGCAAACCGGTTATGACATCACCAAGACCTGGGAGGAGGCGCTACTCTATTGTGAGGTAGAACTGAATAGTGGTCTTGGTTTTGGCGGCTATAGGGACTGGCGGATGCCAAACATCAAGGAATTACGAAATCTGGTGGATCGGAGCCGCTACAATCCGGCAATCAATACCGGTGACTTTCCGGATACGGTTCCGTCCTTTTATTGGTCATCTACTACCCCCTACCACGGTACGGACTATGCTTGGGGCGTGTATTTTAGCTTCGGTGTCGACCACTACAACCATAAGGTTGGCGGTGTTGATGATAGGCTCGGCGGTGGTTATGTTCGCGCTGTTCGTGGAGGAAAGGTTGAGACATCGTATATTTTGGTTCTTGCCCCAGCCAGCCGCAATGTGGATAGAGACGCAGGCGCAACTACCTTCGGTGTTTCAAACTCCGGAACCGGAATCATGCCGATGCAGTGGACAGCAGCAGTAATAACACCCGACAGCAGTTGGCTTTCGATATCCGCGGGCGCCAGCGGCATCAATTCCGGAACCATCACTTGCAGCTTCACGGCGAACACCAGTATCTCAGTACGAACCGCTACCATCCAGGTTACAGCAATTGTACCGGTACCACCAGGCAGCCCCCCGGTACTCGGCAGCCCTGTGGATGTGACAGTGACACAAGCGCCAACATTGACAGGATCATTAGCAGCGAGTTTTGGCAGTTTAGGGCTATGGGTCTATAGTTTGGATAGTGCAACGTGGACACAAATTAGCTCGTCAAATCCTAAGAATATAATTTATTCCGGTTCAACGCTCTATGCGGACTTCGGACCTCCAGTAGGCATATCGATGTGGGATGGCAGCACCGCATGGAGCCGTATCACATCTGCCACTTCTGAGAACATGGTGACCTCAGATTCAACTCTCTATGCGGACTTCGGAGCATCTTATGGCCTCTGTAAGTGGGATGGCGCTTCATGGACTCAACTCACACCGTTCAAACCTGGAAAGATGGTGACCTCAGGTTCAATACTCTATGTTGACTTCGGAGTTTCTTATGGCCTCTATAAGTGGGATGGCGCTTCATGGGCTAAACTCACACCATCAGATCCTGAAAGATGGACTCAACTCACACCGTCAGCCCCTGAAAACATGGTGGTGTCAGGTTCAACACTCTATGCAGACTTCGGTGCATTAGGCCTCTGGAAGTGGGATGGTACTGCATGGAGCCGACTCACACCGTCCGATCCTGAAAACATGGTGGTGTCAGGTTCAACACTCTATGCGGACTTCGGAGCATCAGGCCTCTGGAAGTGGGATGGTACTGCATGGAGCCAACTCACACCAGACAACCCTGAAAACATGGTGGCATCAGGTCCAACACTCTATGCGGACTTCGGAGCATCAGGCCTCAGGAAGTGGGATGGTACTGCATGGAGCCAACTCAAATCGGACAACCCTGAAAACATGGTGGCGTCAGGTTCAACACTCTATGTGGACTTCGGAGCATTAGGCCTCTGGAAGTGGGATGGTACTGCATGGAGCCAACTCACACTGGTTAAACCTGAAAAAATGGCTGTATCAAATTAGGTGACCTATTATCCAGACTTTTTTTCTTGAAGGTTATTGATTTTTTAACGAAAAACTCAGCGGCGCGGTTTTTTACATCCGCTGAAGTGATTTGTGGGATTAGATATGTGGACAAACCACCAACTGAAAACTGCGGATAAAGGGCGCTGCCATGAAAAGGAAAGAGATGACGTGGATTCTTGTATGCTTTGCGCTGCTGTTTTTTGCAGCTTATGCATTTGCCGTTCCGGTTCCGGTTATTGTTCCAGTTCCGAACACGGGGCAGACGAGATGTTATTCCGTCGGCGGCAGTGAGATCACATGCCCTTCGCCCGGCCAGGCCCTTTACGGCCAGAATGCCAACTACGCCACCATCAACGAGATGTCTTACACCAAACTGGATGGCAACGGTGTTGCGCTGAGTGATCCGGCATCGCCTTGGGTCATGGTGAGGGACAATGTCACCGGCCTGACCTGGGAGTTGAAAACCAAAATGGATGGGGTCAAAGACTACAGCAATCCGCATGATGCGGATAACACTTATACCTGGTACGACAGCAACCCTGCTACCAATGGTGGCTATGCGGGAACTCCGGGCAGTGGCACGGATACCGAAGACTTCATTAATGCCTTGAATGATGAGCTTTATGGCGGTAAGAACGACTGGCGACTTCCCACCGTCAAAGAACTGACATATATCGTTAATTATGGTATTCCTTATCCAGGGCCCACGATAAATCCCGACTTTTTTCCCAATACTCAGCAGTCATTCTATTGGTCGAGTATTTCCCACGCGAATTATAAGATATACGCGTGGGGGGTGCCATTCGACTACGGCTACGACGGCTACTACAACTTCAATAAGGACCACAACTACTATGTCCGCGCCGTTCGTGGCGGACAGCCTGGACCATTGTACACTGAGTATTCTGATAACGGCGATGGTACAGTAACAGACAAATTTACAGACCTGATGTGGCAGCAGGCCGGTTCTTCCAGCAACTTAACCTGGGAGCAGTCTCTGGCCTATTGTGAAAATTTGAATCTTGGCGGTTATACGGACTGGCGGCTGCCTACTATCAAAGAATTACGAAGCCTGGTGGATTTCAGCCGGTATAGTCCCTCAATTAACACCACCTTTTTTCCCAATACCCAGACATTTTATTGTTCCTCAACTACCTACACGAAAGATACATACAACGCGTGGGGTGTGTACTTCAACGACGGTTACGACGGTTACGGCTCTAAGGTCAACGGCGGCTATGTTCGCGCCGTTCGTGGTGGACAGGCTAAATCAGCAGCAGGATCATTAGCTGCGAGTTTTACCAGTTCAGGGCTCTGTGTTTACAATCCAGATAAAGCAACATGGACGCAAATTAGCTCGGTAAATCCTAAGAATATGATTTATTCCGGTTCAACACTCTACGCGGGTTTTGGAGCATCTGGTCTCAGGAAGTGGGATGGCCTTGCATGGAGCCAGCTCACATCCGCCAATCCTGAAAACATGGTGACATCAGGTTCAACGCTCTATGCTAATTTTGCTAGTTCTGGAGCATCTGGCATCTGGAAATGGGATGGCCTTGCATGGAGCCAACTCACATCGGCCAACCCTGAAAACATGGTGACCTCAGGTTCAACGCTCTATGCGGATTTTGGAGCATTTTATGGCCTCTATAAATGGGATGGCCTTGCATGGAGCCAACTCACATCGGTCAACCCTGAAAACATGGTGACCTCAGGTTCAACGATCTATGCGGATTTTGGAGCATCTTATGGTCTCTATAAATGGGATGGTGCTGCATGGAGCCAACTCACATTGGCCAACCCTGAAAACATGGTAACATCAGGTTCAACGCTCTATGCTAATTTTAATAGTTTAGGGGCATCTGGCCTCTGGAAATGGAATGGCGCTGCATGGAGCCAACTCACATCGGCAAATCCTGAGAATATGATTTATTCAGGCTCAACGCTTTATGCGGATTTTGGAGCATCAGGCATCTGGAAGTGGGATGTCACTACATCTACATGGAGCCAACTCAAATCGCTCAACCCTGAAAACATGTTGCCCTCGGGTTCAACACTCTATGTGGACTTCGGAGCATCTTATGGCATCTGGAAGTGGGATGGGGGTAGTTGGTCTCAACTCACTGGGTCAGATCCTGTGATAATGGCTGTATCAAATTAGCTGACTTATTACCATCACGGTTTCTGTCATAGCTCAAAGACCATATCATTGGCGACTGCAAAACAGTTGATGGAACTGCCTTGCTCTCTAAGTTTTTGGTTACAATCGGCAACCATGATATCCACTTGCTGGTCGGTCCGTTCCTGATTGATATGAAAAAGCCCCAGTTGCTTCACGCCTGCCTGAACAGCCAGCTTTAGAACATCGGTGTAAACAGAATGTCCCCATTCGATTGTTGTACGGTATTCCTCAGGCGTGTATTCGGCATCATGAATCAGAAGATCGGCACCTTCACAAAAATCCCGAAATGCTTCAAACGGCAATCCATTGGGATGAACATATCCCAGTTCGTTATCGGTAAGAAAAACAAACTGTTTGTCATTTTCAATGAATTTGTAGCCGCTGCCGCTGTTGGGATGGTTTATCTGGATGGGAATAACTGAAACTGAGCCAATGTCAAACCTGGAAGGACATGCCTGCTCATATTCAATTCTTGCTTTGACATCCGCATATCGTACCGGGAAATTGGGAGGTGTCATAACTTTAGAAAGCATGGTTTCAACAAAAGTCTTCTGAAACGGACAGCGATGCATTTGAAGCACTGCGTCTTCGGAGTACAGGGGCTTGAAAAAAGGAAACCCCATTAGGTGATCCCAGTGCGCATGGGTAAAAATAAAGTGGTATTTAAGAAGATTTTCTTTCATCAGATGGTTGCCCAGTCTGCGAATCCCTGTTCCTGCATCCACAATGATGATCTCGCCGCTGTCTGAATGAATTTCCATACAGGTTGTATCGCCGCCGTATTTTAAATACTCGGCCCCGCTAACCGGGATTGAACCCCGTGATCCCCAGCATTTGATCCACATTGAATACCTGCCTTTATCGGCTTTCCTATATGCTCCGGTTGGTGGGATGGGGGTTCAAAAGCGCAGATTATGACCATTGAAAACATAATGGCGTAGGGGCGACCGGCCGGTCGCCCCTACATCATGAAACTATTCAGCGTCCTTGATTTCCGCCTTGGGAAGCTGATCCATATACCATTCCATTGGCTCCAGCAGGGTATATCCCTTTTCTTTCAGTTTCTTTTTGACATTGACGACGTTATTGGTCAGCAGATACGGAAATACTGCGCGTTTGCCCTCTTCCCAATATCTGGCTACAAGAACACTTCCAAAGGATATCTTCTCTTCTGTGATTATATCCACAATCTTTTTCAACTGGCCAAGTTTTTCTTCAACCAGAATACAGAGCAAAGTTCCGGGCTGTCCGATTCCCAGCACATTGATAAATGCCCTTAATAAATCCCGAACCGAGATAATCCCCTTCAACTTGTCTTTTTCATCCACCACCGGCAATGCGCCCACAAGCGTTTTTTGCATCAGTAGCAGCGCGTCCTGAAGGGTATCCATAGGTGAAAGCGTCACCAGATTCTGTGACATGATTTCTTTGACTTTTATGGATGAGGTTGCGGCTATTTCTGCAGGCTCTTTATCTTTTTTGTAAAAAGTTGAAGGAAGCGCGCTGCGAAGGTCACGATCGGTTATCATGCCAACCAGCAGGCCGTCGGGTTCAACAACTGGCAAGTGGCGAATCTGATACTGCTCCATTAACTCTTTTGCCTCAATAATATCGGCATTCTTATCGATGGTAACAACTTTCTGGGTCATTGATCTACTGACAAACATAATGGCCTCCACAATGTAAAAAACGAAATAATTGACGTCCAAATATTAAACGCAAAAATTAAACGCAAAAGGCTCAGCGCCGATGAATGAAACAACCTAAACGCTTTGAAAACGATATGCTATAAGATCACGATTCCAGGGTAAAGATTAGCCTTTCAACAATATCTTAACATGGTTATTAATCAGCTCTGGAAGCCGTTTAAGGGAGTACCCGCCTTCCAGAATGGAAATAATTCTTCCGCCTGAATGTTTGTTGGCTGTTTCAACAAGCCGTTCCATGATATAGGTAAACCCTTCTGTTGAAAGATTGATTCCAGACATATCATCATCCGCATGGGCATCAAAACCTGCTGAGATCAGCAGGACTTCCGGAGCAAACTGATCAAACAACGGAATAAAATCATTGTCAATGACGGATCTGTATTCCTCGTCCCCCTGGCCGGGTAACATGGGATAGTTTCGGGTAAAGCCTGTACCCTCGCCAGATCCTTTTTCAAAAGCCCGTCCGGTTCCCGGAAAGGCGAAAGAAGGATGCTCATGGACGGAGTAATAGAAAACAGATGAATCCGTTTCAAAAATGTTCTGGGTTCCGTTTCCGTGATGAACATCAAAATCCATGATGCCAACCCGTTTGATTCCCCATTCACTCTGAATGTAGCGGGCGGCGATCGCAATATTGTTGAAATAGCAAAATCCCATGGCCTGGTTAATCTCTGCGTGGTGTCCGGGGGGCCTGACCGCGCAGAACGCATTATCCAGAGCGCCTTCCATAACCAGCTTTGATGCCTCCAGGATGCCGCCGACCGCCAGTCTGGCGATGTCGTACGTCTGATAACATAATTGGTTATCCTCGCATTCAAAAGAACTTTTGCCGGACTGACAGACGGATTGGAATCGTTCGATGTAAGCTTTGTCATGCACCGATTCTATCCATTTCATTTCCGCCACGCTGCCTTCAAGGCGAACCAGTTGGGCAAGCAGTCCGGATTTCTCTAACCCGGTATATATGACGGAGAGGCGATCCGGGGCTTCTGGATGATAGGGTCCCGTGTCGTGCAAAAGATACCTGTCGTCATATAAAAAACCTGTCTTTTTCATATTAATCCCTATAACGACCGAATTTGATGATGGACTTGTAAAAAGCCTGAAATCTCCGTTTTCAACATTTTTGGGCTTTTTACAAATTGATCAGTTGATAATGGTGTCAAATATTCCATAGGCTGCCTCAATCGCGGCATTGCCCGCAGGAATGGCTACAGTCGGCTGTCCGTTTAAATCGTAAGCATAGATATCCGCATCTTCCGGAATAGTTCCCGCAAGCGCTATTCCAGCATCCTGAACTATCCGGGTGATTTCCGGTGAAAGTGCATCCTTGACCTTATTGATGATCAGATAGCTTTTTGAAACGCCGATCCGAAGATCTCTGGCCAGTTTATCAATGCGAAGCGCGGAAAGGATGCTGCGCCGGGAAGTATCCGACACCATCAGCAGCACATCCACATTTCGTGTCGTAAGCCTGCTGATATGCTCCATACCAGCTTCATTATCCATGACGATATAAGGATAATTGTGAATGAGTTTATCAAGAAAGGCGATTAACAGCGAGTTGGCTGCGCAATAACATCCAGAGCCTTCCGGCTGCCCCATGACAATCAGGTCGTAACCGTTGGCTTCAACAACAGCCTGCTGAAGCTTCATGGACATGAACACATCTTTGGTCATGCCGCCAGGGACAACTCCTTTTTTCATTTCCTCGCGGGCATTGCTCAGGGTATCGCACAATTGAAGCCCAAGCACTTCGTTCAAATTGGCGTTGCTGTCGGCATCCACAGCCAAAACCGGTGATTTGCCCTTGGCCACCAGGTATTTGATAAGCATTCCGGCTATGGTTGTTTTTCCGGTTCCTCCTTTTCCGGCCAGTGCAATTGAATAAGGCATATGATAAAAATTCCTTTCCGAATGTGTGTTTGATTGTGAAATAAATGACGTTATTTATTAAGGCACTTAACGCCAACAGTCAAGTAACTTTTTTCCGGGATGTCCATATTGAAGGTCGGCGGCCAGAAACTTGATGCGGGTTCAAGCTGCACCCAAGCAAATTCCTTGCAATGCAATTTTGTCTATGCTAAATTCTGAACGGTCACTCAGATTGTGGTGATATGTTTTTTTGCTTCGAAATTTTCAGAAAGTTTGTTATTTCTTGAATTTTTTTCAGGCCATTACAATGATTCATCAAACCGTAAAAATTGGAGGAAAAAATGGATTTTGAACTCACCAAATCACAGATTGAGATTCAGAAAGCAGCAAGAAATTTTGCCAAAGGCGAATTTGACAAAGATATTGCTCTTGAACTGGAGAAAAAACACGAATTTCCAACGAAAATATGGAAAAAAGCCGCCGAACTTGGTTTTATCGGTATTCACTTTGACGAAAAATATTCCGGCCAGGGCCTTGGCGTTATCGAAAATATCATCGTTGCAGAAGAACTATGCGCGAGAGATTCCACAATCGGAAGCTCCCTCATTCTTGCAGGGTTTGCATCCGAGTGCCTGCTGCGCTTTGCCAGTGAAGAACTCAAACAAAAATTTCTTCCACTGGTCGCTGAAGGCAAGACGCTTTCTGCAGGCGCGTTTACAGAACCGGATCATGGCTCCGACATTACCGTCATGAACACGACAGCGGTTCGTGACGGAGATGAATGGGTCATTAACGGCACCAAAACCTTCATCACCAATGGCTGTCTTGCAGGTTTTTTTACGGTTCTCTGTCAGACCGATGCTGATGCCAAGCCCTCCTACCGGGGAATCAGCATGGTTCTGGTTGAAGCAGACCGTAAAGGTGTAACCGCTACAGACCTCGGCGATAAAATGGGTATTCACATGATGTCCACGGCTGAGATTAATTTTAAGGATGTCCGTGTACCGCTGACCAATTTGGTTGGAACAGAAGGCAAAGGATTTTATCAGGTTCTGGAGTTTTTTGACGAAAGCCGGATTCTGATTGCCGCTCAAGCATTGGGCATAGCTCAAGGTGCGTTTGACAGGGCTCTTGCTTATGTCAAACAGCGTGAACAGTTTGGAAAGAAACTTGCGGAATTTCAGATCACCCAGCATAAGCTGGCGGACATGGCTACCAAGATTGAACTTGCCCGGCTTATAACATATAAAGCCGCCTGGAATTATGACAAGGGCAACATTGATCCCAAGTTGACTTCAATGGCCAAGATGTATGCCGCCCGTACTGCTGTTGAAGTGGCGGACGAAGCGATTCAGCTCCTGGGTGGATATGGATACATGGCGGAATACGAGGTCGAACGTTTCTATCGCGATGCCAAGATCACCGAAATCTATGAAGGCACCAAGGAAATTCAGAAGAATACCATCGCCAGCGCTGTACTGGGTAAATTCAAATAACCATAGATCATGAAATACACCGTTGACCGTTCACGGTCAACGGATTACCCATAACCCATTTCAAAAAGGAGAGCTGCTATGCTGGACTTCATTAAAAAAACGATGTTGACAGGTATTGGTATTGCGATGAAAACCAAAGATGAACTGGAAGAATGGGTAAAGGAAATTGTTAAAAAAGGTGAAATGTCTGAAAATGAGGGCAAGAGTTTTTTAGATGACCTCATGAAAAAATCCGAGAAGGCTCAAAAAGATTTTGAAGAAAAGATTGAGTCAAAGTTCAAGGATCTGCTTAGAAAAGCAGATATCGCCACTCGCGATGAAGTCAATGAGCTGAAGAATGAGATTGAAGAATTGAAGAGAAAAAAAAAGCACTTTAAAAGTGATTCGGACTAAATCATTTTCAGGAAGCGACCCTGAAGCTGTCCAAGCGCACAGTTGAGAGATGGACTGAAACCCGCCTGAATTGATCGCAGGGCGGGTGAAAGTCCATCCGGCAGAGGAGAAAAGAATGGTTACGCCATTTGGCGTTCGTACTGGCTACATCAAGCTGGATAGCCTCCTCAAGGCGGTTAATG
>SERZ01001307.1_pt1 | contig 14419 bp, 5 predicted proteins | sample 3171461 | NCBI WGS metagenome assembly SERZ01 (sample SAMN06051861, study PRJNA518727) | freshwater metagenome | biome: subpolar coniferous forest; feature: holomictic lake; material: water; isolation source: holomictic Lake 227, 6 m depth | place: Canada: near Kenora, Ontario | collected 2013-06-25... | reverse complement strand
TGACGCTGGCAAAGAGCCTACATAGTTGCTTAGGTTTATATTATTTACCATTATGGTAAGTCCTGCAAGATAAAAGCCAAAATAAAGCCATTTCGTTCATCAAGGTTAGCGGTATTAATGAAAATCCTAAGCTCCAGCCCATGCGGTGTTCGTAGAATGCACACAGTTTCGTTGTTTTTTAGGAAATAGAAGGTTTCAAGGCAATAGTTGCCCGATTTGGAGCCAGCAATTCTAATTTTGGAAGTCATAGTAAAGTGTTTTCCATGCTAATTGACAAAAAGCCTTCTACGTCTCATAATTTACCAATCTCATCAGCCCAAGGCTGAAGGAGTTGAGCCAACGCCATGTGTGTTGGCTTTTTTATTTGTGGGCATTTGTTTTTTGCAGTATTACTGAATACGGCGTTCATATTTTTTCATTAGCTTGCTGCGTTTATTGGAATAATCCAAATAGTGGGCTGTAATCAGTCTGCGCTGCCTATTCTTATATTTCTTCATTACAATCAAATAGTCGTAGTCTTTCAACCAGACATAGGTGTGAACATCTCTGTCGCCTTCTTCATAGTCCCAATGCAAAATTTCGGGTTCCTGCAAGTTATCCAGCATTGGTCTTGCCCAAGGCAACCGTTCTGAACGCCTAAAGTCTGGAAAGCGATTACCTGAACGGGGCGGATCTTCCCTTTCGACCAAATGCCAGAAAATTTCCTCCTTGCCACGGTCTTTTTGCGGGAAAAACCAGACCGGATTACCAGCATAATTAGCTTGGTTATCTATAAAGTCGCGTTTAAACAGAGCATAAAGCGATTCCATTAGTGCATCTGACCACGGCGACATCTCAAATATTGGTGGCAGCCAACTCGGTTGCTGACACATGACTATACCCGTTGCGGCTGAAAAACAAACAGATTCAACTTTTGCTCAACCAATGGCGTGGTATGCAATAGCGAGCGCCCCAGGCGTTGCTCAAGGCGTTTGATAACTGCCAGTTTGGCGTTATTACCCGCCAGACCACGATGTTTATAACTGATGGCTCCGGTGAGCAAATCGGCTACCTGCATCAATTCCATTTCATTCGAATGCGCATTTTGCAAATGATGGATCATCTGGCTGGTAAAGTCATACACGTTGTTACAGAGCACTTCGCGAAGCTTCCTCAGTTTCAGACGGCTGCGGGTATCCTTGATATCCAGATATATATCGTACTGGCTATCGGGGCTGAGTATTTTGTTAAGCAACGAAAAAATCATCTTGTAATAAAACACATCATGGTCGTTCTGGTTAAACTGTTGGTGATTCAGTAGATGCTTGTTTTGCACCACCAGGCCACGATAATGCAAGGGTTGCTCTGCCAAAAACCAATCGACCAACTCAATATAAAAACCCTGCCTGGCTTCCGATACCTTAGCCCATTTCAATTCGCCCCGGGCATGGTGCCGGGCTTTAATATCCCGTAATTCTTGCGCCAAGCGTCGTGCTTCATCTTTAGGACACCAAATGGCACCGAATGCCATGATCGGCATGCCATCGTTTTCCAAATGGCATGACTCGTCAATATACACGTTAAATAAAGAATTCTCGTTCATTGCAATTGTCACACCAGGTCACCACGCTCCATTTTGTCCCATGCTTCCAGTACCAAACGCTGAGTGCGGTATTCGCCGAATTCACGCAATTCCTTGTTTTTCAACACGCGGAAGGTTTCGGAGGGGTAATCTTCGCCCATGATGTCAGCGGGGTCGAGGATGTAGCGCAGTTCGTCACGAGTTAGGCCATAGGCGCGGGCGTACCAGGCGTCTAGTTCGGCGCGGAGTATGGCACGGCGATCGGGGTCAAACGGAAAGGGCGGGCCATCGTAACCCAAATCTTGCGCCCAGGGTTGCAGATCGTGAGCGGTGTAGGTTAGCTCAAGAACACGGGGGACGATAAAATTGAAGTCAGCTTTGGTGTAGTAGTCGGGCGGTAGAATAGGAAGTTGCTTGGGAATAAAAAAATTAAAATTAGCTCCTCCGATTTTTTGTCTGGCTACAAAATCAAAAACAATTGCAGAGATATTAACTACTAAACATGCTATTTGGTTACTCTTGACTTCATTGGATGGGAATATTAAATGACAGTTATTTCCGACACCTGAAAGTGGAAATATACTTCCAATAACACTACGCTCATCGGTAGCTCTTGCGATTGCTCGCCAGCCGATTAACCATTTTGTAGTAGCTTGCTTCAAAAGCAATTCTGCAAATACCAAAACTGTTTCGTCATCTTTAAGCGAAGGGATTGTAGCGACATCAACATCATACTGAGATACAAAATCCAGGTAGGTAAAAACAGATTTTTCATCAGCCATATACCAGGCAGTACTTTGACGGTCTGAACATTTAAGTGAATCAAGCCCCTCCGCCGGAAGATAGCTATCATTAAGAGGTTTAAAACAAGCAGGATTATTTCCGCATAGACCTAAACTGGTCGGAGGGATTTTTTTTGCAAAAGGATGAAAATCTGCAAAATCTTTCCATGTGGAATACAATTCAGAAATGGTTAATTGCGGACCACTTAAATCAAGTTGTAACAACCAACGGCCAAATAATAAGTGAGTAATCCCTAAAATAATTAATTGTGTGCAATTTTCTTCTAATGCCTTGAGCAACCCTTTAGGTAGATTGGCAGTTCGTAAATATACGCTCCGAGCAGAAATCCAATAACGCGGCGTAACACAAAACCCCGGGTTCTGTTTATCCACAAGCGCCACATCGCCTGTTGTGTCTTTGCCGTCTTCAACCCGATAGCTCGCCCATCGATGGTCGAACTGGTGGATCATTTTCGCCTCGTACAGCGGTAATCTGTCTGGCGCAGGGCTGTCTTGAAATAAATGACTGTCGTTGGACATGTGGAACATCGTCATAAAACGAATGCCCCAAGGATTCTGTTCTGGCTCTTTGCTCCGTGCCTCACGGATCAGCACCGGTACACGCTGGTAAATTTTACGGGTCAGTTCGGCATCCATGCGCGAGCGAAAAACCGGACAGGTCAGCGTGTTGGGATTGATGCGGCTAAAGTCATCGGCACTTAACGCAAAGCGGCGGCGTTGATCAGCGAGTTGCTGCGTATTAGTGAGGAAAAAAGAAAATTCAGCCTGTTCGGCGGTACCCAACGTCAGCAAGCAGAATTTGTAACTACGATGGACGCCGGGAAATATAGCATCGCGGTTCTCAAAATCGAACATGCTGATCAATTGCCCACTTTGGGTAATATGACCAAAATAGGCTTTGGTGGAATCATCAGTAGCTATACCTGTGGGAACAATAAATCCGGCACGCCCGGTGTTGGCGGTAATCTGGATGATAGTTTCAGCAAATAATGCGTAAGTATTGACGTCGCCGACACCTGTCAATGGATAACGTCCACCATCCTTGCCTTTAACATGGGCAAATATACTAGTGGCTTCGGCGGTTCGGCGAGCACTGATAAAGTCTTGATAAAGCCGCTGTTCGGCTTCGCATTCTTGTGGTAGGTATTCCAGTTCCGGATAGATATTTCGTGCGAGCATACCTTGTGCCAACCATTCGATGCACTGGCCGCGTTCGAATTTGTTTTTGGCTTCGGCAACAAAACGGTTGCGTGTAGCGAAAAATTCTTCTTCTTGCAGCTTGATGCGTTCCCAGGGGGGATTGCCTAGTACGCAATCGAAACCGCCTTTGGCATACACTTGAGGAAAGGCCAAGGGCCAATGTAGCACGCGTGCATCTTCACAAGCCTGTCTTGCCATCTCCAGGCGTTGAACTTGATATACGGCAGTTAATTCCTCAGCGGCTTGCTTGGTAAACAGTTCCAGATAGAGGTTTTGGCTGGTGGGGGTGGTTATTTGAGATGCTGCATCGGCTTTAGCGATTAAAAACGCCCCAACCAGTAGATTAGCGGCATTACCTAAACGGCTCTGTTTGGCATGTTGCAAAAAAGCGTGATAGGCGATTTCCTTTGCGGCGATGTCGGAAGTGTTGAGGCCGGGTAGTGCTTCCAATGCTTCCAGTTCTGCAAGACCTGCTGCATCATGTAATGCAATATCGAGATTACGATTGGATTTATGTTTGACAAAGGCTTTAAGCCCTTCTTTGTTGGCTTTGGCAATGTCTCTGCATACGCTTTTGTCATCGCCTGACAACGGTTTAAAAGCGGCATCGGGTATGCCGTATTGTAGTTGGTTAAGGTCGGTCAAGCCTATCAAGGCATCGCCACATTGCAAATGATGGTCGAGGAACGACAGCGCCACTCCTTCTTCAAAGCCTTCCAGCCATAACGCCATACGTGCCAGTTCCAATGCCATGGGATTGCGATCCACGCCGAAAATGCAGTGGCTGATGACTTCACGTAAGGCGTGGCGGTAATCATGCGGCTTAACGGCACCGTCTGGTGCCCGCAAAGCCGCCAGCTTTTCGGCCAAGCGCCGGGCAGCAGCGAGCAGAAAATGGCCACTACCGCAGGAGGTATCGATAACTTTGATATTGAGTAATGCTGCGATGGGGTTGGCGGGATTGCTTGCTAACCGGTCTTCGATTACCGGGTCGAGGGCTGATTTAATAAGTTCTTGTACCAGACTATCGGGTGTGTAATAACTTCCGCTGGTTTTGCGCGCATTACCTTGCGTGCTGCCTGCCGAAGTTAATCCAACAAAGCCAAAATGACGAGTGATAAGATCGATTTCAGGCACCAGTTCCAACAGGCTTTCGTAAACCGAGCCCAGTTCTTCCGGCCCCATATTTCGGTAATCGACGGGGGATAGATTGCCGCTGAGGTTGGACCAACGCATTTGCTGCATCACTACCAGTAAATTAGCGTTACTCAGGGTGGACGAATCCAGGTCTGGGCATTGATGTTCGGAAAACAAACCACCCAAAGCTGGTAAGGCCAAGCGAGGTTCGCCATTGGATAGTCCACGAAAGACAATGCGTAAGCCAGCCCACAGATCGTCAAAACCGTCGCGGGCGCGGCGACGCAAACAGCGGTCACGCAAGCGGGCCATAGCATAGCCTTCGGCATAGGCTTTACGGGCTGCCAAGGCTTGTTTGTCACTGTCGTCGCTATGCAATATCCCGCGATCTTCAACGGTAAACAGAAATATAAGACGGTACACCAAGCGCAGTAATTGTTGAAAATAGGCATCCTTTGTCAAGCGGCCTTCGTGCAAATCGCGGCGCAAGATTTCATTGGCTGGATGTTGAATAAAACCAGTACCCAATGTTAACAAGGCATCGGTGACCCCCTGTCTTAAATGCTCGCGAACACGGGTGCCTTCAAGTTGGCCTTCGCTACGCCATTTTTCCCAGATACATTCGTCAGTTAACCCAGCTCTGCTAGCATGCAGTAATCGCCAGGCTATTTGAAATTCGGCAAATCGTAAGCCACTATCCAACATGTCTTGCAGGTCGAATTCTAAAAAGCTGGGACGCGTCAGAGTGGCGGCATCTCTTAGCAGGCGTATTTGTTTACCATTACTGACCAGTGCCCAAAGATGTTGATCGCTGGCATTGAGAAATTCTTGAGCCAATTGAAAAGCACTTTTCTTGCGAGCACCACTGCCGACAATGGCAAAGCGTGAGTCAGCGTCATCTAACCCAAGTGAGTGCGGGGCAATCACTATCGGAATGGTTTGCACAGCTAATGCGGTAATGGGGTATTGACGTTCGCCGATGCTGATACCATTTATCAGTTCAAAACCACTGTAACCCAAGGCATCACGGAGCAGGTCTTGGACAAACTTGATGGTGATATCAGAGGCATCGACATCCTGCCGTTCCAGATTGGGGGCAAAATGTTTCCATTGGGCGGAGGCAATTTGAAAAGCACGACTGTATTCATCTTTTAGTTTAAGCCCTGTCGGGATTTGGTAATCGGCTTCGGTTTGGTAACCGGCTTTGCCCAGCGCGGCTTTTTCGAGTTGATCGGGCAGGAATAAGCCACCTTCCAAATGCAAGGTTGGCAAATTTAGGACAGTATTGTGGTTTTTGTGGACGCGTTTCATGATTCAGCCTTTATAGTGCGTCGGGGAGTAAAACGTAAATACCGATAACATCCACCGGCAAACAGGGGGTGACACTGTATTGCCCAACATCGCGGGCCGCTTCGCGTACCCGTCGATGATCAACCAGTAAGGCCTCGGCTCGTTGCCTCGCAAGCTCTTCAATTCGTTCCGGGTGGGACTGGATAAATTCCAGTGCGGTTTTGATTTCGCGTTGCATGACATCGAGTGGGAGATTGCCGCTAGGTTGGCATTCCAGTAGTGCGCTGGCAGTTTCTTCGCTGAGCCATTCTGGTTGGGTACGACCCCGAACTGCCAGAGTGACAGTTTCTTCTGCCATCAGTTGATAGGGTTGCCTGCGCCTGATATAGCTGAGTTGATGACGCACACGGAGCAGATACAAGGTGGTCACGCTATCAACTGATTCGGTGACTGTCGCTGCACAACGAGCCGCCAGTGGTTTTTCACCCAGCAAGGCTTCTTCCAGTAAGTGTTCGGCCAGCAAACTAACAACCGGGTGGCTGCGATGTAATTGTGTAAAATCGATAGTTAAGGGTTTTTCAATGCCTTCATCGGCTAATCTGAGCTTTAAGGCTTCCGGAAAATGCTGGGGCAATAATTTGAAACGATTGCTTTTGAACGGTTCCAGTGGCGCATTGAGTCGGGCACAGGCAGTTTGTACAAAGCGTTTAACATCCGCTTCGGATCCCAGTGCGATTTGCTGTTTTTGCCATTCCGGCATGACTTCTTCCGGTTTAATCCGGCGCTGGGCAAATACGGTGCGATTGGTCTTGGCTTTTTCCATAGCGTCGTGCCATTCGGCTTGCAAAGGTTTGAGAATTTCTTCCTCCTCAACGAAATCAAATAAGCTCAGGTTTCGTTCGCTTCGCTTCATTAAAGCCGCTTTGACAAGTGCCTGATTAATGCGTGATTCATCTTCAGGCATGGGAACCAGCACCCCGAGTTCTTTACGAATGATGTCGGCTTTTCTGAGAATGACGTTTAATACAAAGCCATCCACAGGGTTGTCCTGACCGTAGAGCATGGTACAACGCACTTCAGGGGCTTGTTGTCCAAAGCGGTCAACTCGGCCTTCACGTTGTTCATGGCGGGTTGGATTCCATGCCAAGTCGTAATGCACTACAGCAGTAAATAAATGCTGTAAGTTGATACCTTCGGACAAACAGTCGGTAGCGACGAGTAAACGCTGATCGGCATCTTCCATCGATTGTATGCGCAACTCTCGTTCCGCCGGTGTGTATTCGCCGGTCACAGCGTCTACCGTTACAGTTGGAAAACTTGCACGCAAGTGTTCGGCGACATAATGGGCTGTAGCGATATAGCGGCAGAAGATGACGGTTTGAAAACCGTCTTTTAGCAGACTTTTGACGTGAATCATTAATAATGCCAGCTTGGGATCACCGGCCTTGCCGCTCAGGCTTTTCGCCTGGGCAATCAAATGTTGTAACCGGTCTGCATCCAGTAATTGTGCCGGCGGTTCCAGGTCGTTAGTATCCAGGTCATCCGCTTGACCATCGTATAGTCTGTTATCGGTCAGACAGGTCTCATTATCCAGTGTGCCTTCAAGCCGGGTGTTTAAGGCTTTAACGGCAGCCGCTGGTGATGAGGCTACACAGCGTAATAACGCTAAAGTGGCATACCAAATCAAGCGGGCATTGCCGCCGGATGATTGTTCAACTGATTCAGCGAGTTCTCGGCAATAGCTTTGTACGTCATCAAAAAACTGTCCCCACGCACCGCTCAGCTCGTAAGTCAATTCTGTGGTCATGCGCTTAGGAAATCCGCGTGTGTCGTGCCATTCGTCAATATCTATGCGCCGACGCTGAACGAAATGGCGAGCCAATTCAAGACGCAAAGGATCACTGGCGGAAGTACGGCTCTGCAACTTTGAAAATTCGGGATTAAGTAGCGATAGCAGGTTATAAAATGCGGTTTCATCGCCAGAATGTGGGGTAGCGGTGAGCAACAGCATGTGCCGTTCTTCATTAGCCACCAGCCGTTGCAACAGTTCAAAACGCAATTGTTTACCTTGGCCGCCACTCGCGCAGGTATGGGCTTCATCGACAATTACACATTCTGGAGCAATCGCCAGAAAATGCTCACGATGACGCTCGCTTTTAATGTAATCCAGACTCACCACGATACACGGATAATGATCAAATAAACTAACACCCTGCGGCAAATCGCGTTCAATGCGACTGGCACTGGCTGAGGTTAAAACAACAGCCTGGATATTGAAGCGTTCTTCAAGTTCGCTTTGCCATTGTTCAACCAGGTGTGGTGGGCAGAGTACCGCTAATCGGCTTATTTCGCCGCGATCCATCAATTCACGAACGATCAGGCCGGCTTCAATAGTTTTACCGACGCCTACATCATCGGCAATTAATAATCGCACTGTGGTTAGTCGCAATGCCATGAGTAATGGTACCAGTTGGTAGGCCCTCGGTTCTACAGCAATGTTGCCAAAAGAACGAAATGGCCCCCCTCCGGCACGTAATTTTAGGCGCAGTGCATCTCTCAAAAGCAAGGCAGCCGCATGGTTGCCGGGCTTTTCCGGATTAGGCCAAGGAAATGTAGCCGGTTCGACTGGCTGGAACTCCAGTTCGGGAATTAACGCAATGATGTCATTGTCAGCACCGCCCAATGGCCGTAAGCGCAACCAATCTTGCCTTGAATCGGGTTGTACCACCCACTCACGGCCTCGTGCGCGAACTAGATTGCCGATAGTGAAATCGTGGACTGGCATATTCATGAATGGTTCTCTTGTTTACCGAGTAGATCGGCGTATTGTTCAAATAAACCAGGCCATAGCGTGGGGTCTGAAAAATCCAGCACTTGCCAGCCTTTATCTTCCAATTGGATTTTTAGGTCGTTTACCAATGGGTTTAAAAATATTAGAGCACGCAGGCTTTTATATTGAGCGGAAGCAATGGCTTGTCCTTGATTGATAGGGACGTCAAGCGCATCAGGTTGCTTTAGTTGTCTTGCTTGCAACTCGGCAAGCCATGCACCAAGTAACCCATTGTCGGCATCTTGCTGAGTTGATGACTGCGATTTCAGGGTTATCGAAGTGACATTGGCATTGACGAGCGCTAATAACAACTGCAAAGCATCCGGGTTGCGCCTGTCGATATGATCATGATCAGGTTGATTGAAATAAGACAGCAAGCATTGGTAACAGCCTGCTTCGCAAGTGCTTTCACCCTCAGCGTTACGTTGTTCATGCTGATTAAGTTCTTCAAGAGTTGAACTGTTTTCTATGGAATTAAAGTGCATTACGCGGAGTGCAGCGCTCGCCACCATTGCCAGGCTGGTTGGCTCAGTGGCTAAGCGCGTTAACACACCGGCCCCACCTTCTGCTGCTTCATAAAACAATAACGCCTGGCGATTGTCAGTCGTTGGCAAAGGTTCTACAACCAGTTCTGATTCCTCAATCTGGAAGGTCTGTTCAATGCCACGCTTAAGTGCAGCCTGTAGAGTCGCCATAGCCTCCAGAGACAAGGGTTTTACCGGGGCAAGAATCAGAATATTACGGTGATCTTCGACAAACGGAACAATGCGTTGATTGGGTACTTTCTCAAGTAATGCTTCGTTGGTCTCTGGCGCATCGTCTTTATTCGGATCGTCCTGTTTGCTCCAAACACCCGTAATGGGATTGATGTAAAAGCCTAGTTGATTTTTATCTTTGCGCCGTCGCCAACCCCGATTAATACGCCAGATTTGAGCTGCCGGTGAATAAGTAATGGCGCAAAACGTTTCATTTTGATAGATAACATGCGCTTCATGCTTTTGTACCACACCATCCGGGCCAGGCAGAAATCGATAGGTGGTTTGTAACTCAAAGCCTTGGCGTTGACGCTCTTCATCGTTGATTGAAATTCGTTCGACTGCAACAGTCTCAACGGTTTCGATACGATAAAGTTGATTGACCCAGTCATGCTCGGTAAGCAAGGCACCGCAATTCTCGCAACAGTTTGCCAGTGGTTCTGATGCTTGCTCTTCGCCCAGATGTCCATACCCGCATTGACTACAGACACGGGCAGACAGCGTACCTAAGGTACTGTCTCCTGAAACATGATCAACCGAACCTACATTGAGTTTTGCACGAACCACCCGATACATCTGGCCTTCGTGGTATATCAGGCTGCGCGGACCGAATTCGGACAGCGCCAGAAAACGGGGGCGACTTACCATGCTGCCAGTATCATCCTTGCCACTGCTATTGGCTCCACCGCGTGCAGGAATCCAGGCCATAAGAGGTAGTCTGGGGAAGTTGTAGCCCGGTAAAAAACCTTGGCTTGCTAAATAACGATAGGTATAGAAATCGGAATTTTGGGTATTGCCTGTTTTTAATAAAACGGTGTATTGGCGTGCCGCATCGCCGTAGCGGCGACGGGCATTTTCGCGTTCGCTGTGCGATGTGGTATGGCTTTTGACAATGCTATCAGCCATATCCATTTGCTTAAGGGTTGCATCAAACAGCGTTCGCCAGCGCTCCAAGGCGTTGGTAAACGCTTTGGGCGAGTCATTAATAACCTGTTCAACATAGTCACTCGTGAACCAGTTAGTATCCTTCAGCTCGTTTTGTAATTGGGCGACAACGCGTGTGGCTGCAATTTTGGCTTTAACCAGAGCATCCTTGTCGCTTAGACGGGCGAGTAGTTCTGGTTTTATAGGTTTGTCCGCCTTTTCCAGATCAACCAGCGGGGCGATACTGTTTTCCAGTTCCACTTCGCAACAGGCCAACCATACCGCGTGTAAATGACTTTCTACTAAGTCACGGTTAGCTAAATCCAAGGTAGGTGGCTTGACGATGCCGTGAACCATTTTGTCGGCATTATGGAAAAACCATTGATCATGAGGACTTAGCGCGGCACAGTAAGTGATAACCAATGCTTGCTGGCCGGATCTGCCTGCGCGGCCACTGCGTTGAGAGTAATTGGCTGGGGTAGGCGGCACATTCCGTAAATAAACAGTATTAAGTGCCGAGATATCAACACCCAACTCCATAGTAGGCGAACAAAACATCACCGGCAAACGTTCCAAAGGGGCCTCATGCGCGGGATTATCCGCCCAATCCTGACGATCTTTGTCGGTATAGCGAAAGCGCTGTTCAAGGAGTTGGCGCCGCGTGGCATCAACTTGGGCGGTATGTTCGTGAGCCTCAAAGTCAAACAAAGGATGTGAAGGCAGTTTAATTATTTGCGCCATCACCAGATAAAGCTGACGGAAAAAAGCATTGGGTTTGCTTTGATCTTCACTATCATCAACAAGCGGTAAGCACCAATCCATAGCTGCGGCATTTAATCGCCACCCCAAAATTGAATTATCAATTGAGTGCTTATGAACATACCCGTAATTCACCGCTACATTAAGCAAAGTCTCCATGGCTTCAACGAGTTCCTGTTCCTTCCAATTGGAAACTTGTCCGGCAAATGGCGATTCTTTCCAGAACGCTGCTCTTTTTAGTTGTTTAATGATGCGTGATCGTGGACCGCCACTGACCAAATCATTACGGGGTTTGCCTTTATATTCCGGACGCTTGCCGAGAATCAGATACTTCGAGGTAGCTAAAGCCTCATCTGACGAAAATGCCCAGCGTTCGTTGAGATATTGATGGGCGGTGTTTTTGGTTTTTTCCTGGTCAACAGGATCCAGATAACGGCTTTCCAAACATAGCGCTCGTCGCATTTCATCAAATACCAACCTGCAAAATGCTTCGCGCCCGTTTGTGCCCAGTTTGCGTAATAAGGTTTCTGGCAGACCAAATGCCGATTCATCGGCACAAAACTCTTGTAATCCACGGTAATTAACAATCAGAAGATTGAGTTGATCAAGATTAGGGTTATTAAATCGCCAACCTCTACGCAAATCTCTGAGTAGCCGATAGCCCAATACGAATCGTAAAGTTCGCTGCGCTTCTTGTCGGGCAAGCCCCATTAACTTAGGCGTCCGCAGATACTCTGCCAATGTTGCCGGGTCTAATTGATTAAAACCGAGTGCGTTAAACACTTCGTCCGCCAAATGCTCTTCAGTCAGAATACCCTTGTTATTTTGTAAGGCGGCTATCAGGCCGGCTCGTAAAGTAAGCAAGAATACAAAATCATTAAAATGACCGGCTTGTAGGGCGGCATCTTGGCGATTATCGGTAAAACCAAGCAATTTTCTGGGGTCTGGTATGCCTTTGGGAATGTCGGTTTCAGAAAACAGTTGTCGTAAAGCACTCAATGTAAGCATGGTCGTAGCTGATGAACGCCCTTCGCCTGAAAGACTTGATAACCGGTTCATATCTTTGCCATGCGCCTCATGCACGTAGGCACAGTTCAGGCAAAAACGGAATTTCCCCGGTATAAACCAATAATGTTCACCTTGCTTTTCGACACCTTGTGGATCAACTTGCGTAGCAATGGGCAATGCTTTCTTGTAATGGTTTTTTACTTTTGGCTGAGCTTTACTAAGATCAAGCCAGACTTCAGGCAGGTCTTCTATGTTCCCCTGAAATTGCTGGCTGTTACTGCTTGGACATAAAAATCCAAAGCGGGCATCTTCATTTTCATCGGCACTTATATCATCAATTTCCCGTGGTTTAAAATGGATGCCACTATTTTGTTCACGCCAAACCGGATGATATTCCTGTCCACATTCCCGACAGAAATGGGTAGGATACAAAAGCACTGATTCTGTTTGCCGCCCCGGTGCAAAACGTTGCGCATCCATAGTAATATGTCTGGCATCTTGAGCCTCTAAGGTCGCATGAACTTTACCGGGACCGCTAATAAATTGATGCAGCTTAAATGCAAATGGTGGTTGGTTTTGTGGCGTTTTGACACTGTGCTGGGCAGCTATAAGGAATTTTTGTAATCCTGCTTTTGCGATTTCCACGGTACAGGAAGCATCTTGAGCCAATCGGGTTGCTGCTTCTGACAAGCTGATGGGTTTTGCTCGAACGGGTTCACTATCAACAGGTAACTCAATGCCCAGATTCAATTCAACCCAAATGGCGATCGGATCGTTTCGAAAGTCTTCAAAAGTTGGCCATTCAAAGGCCGTTCTGATGAGTGATTCCAATAGAAGATATCGAATAGCGGCAACATCCCTGGAAGGGTCGGTAACACGTTCAAGCGTTTCACGAATAATGTCGTTGGGGGAGACTAAGGTGCCAAATAACTTACTGGAAACTTCGGCTACTGTTTTCATCTGGTCATCTTTGCTACCAGTGCTCGACATGGTTGCCGAAGTACCAATACAAATTAATTGTTCGGCATGCAATCGCTCGCGTAAACGGCGAACCAACAAGGCCACATCGGCACCTTGACGCCCTCTATAGGTATGGAGTTCGTCCAGAATTAAGAAATCGAGTCCTTTGCAATGCTCGACAACACGACGATCTGTATCCTCATAACGCGTTAGTATGAGTTCAAGCATCATGAAATTGGTTAGCAAAATATCCGGCGGGTTTTCCGCTATCGCTTCACGCTCTGCCTTGGATTCTTGGCCCGTGTAACGAGCAACACTAAAGGGACGTCCAGTGTCAGCGTAGCCGAACAAAAATTTATTTAATTCTTCAAGCTGGCTGTTCGCTAGCGCATTCATAGGATAAATGACAATGGCTCGTGTTCTTGCGCCACCATCACTTGCTTTATCTTGAAGTATTTTGTTGATTACCGGAATAAAGAAAGACAGCGATTTACCCGAACCAGTACCCGTCGTTACAACATAGCTCTGGCCGGATTGTGCCTTAGCTATAGCTTGCAGTTGGTGCGTATAAAGGTGTAACGGTTGCGGGTTATGCTCTAACTTGCCCACTTGAAAAATATCAGCACATTTTTTATGCAGAATGCCTTGTTCGGCAAGCGCCTGAACTGTCGTTTTGCGCTGGTAGTTGGGGTTTATTTGAATTAGTGCTTCAGGCCAATAGCGACCTGCATCGTATTGGCGTTCAACTTCTTGACGGATGTCTGGAGCGGCAATGCGGGTGAAACTGCGTGAAAAGGAGCTGTAATCAGAAACCAGTTCGTCACGGAAATCGAAAACATTTTTCATAGGAAACCAAGTCCATTGGATTATTTTTTGCTAAACTTTAAGGCCTTCTTTAAGGCAAAGCTATTTTTTAAGAAAAACTGGCTCTGGTTAATTGGGAGTACCAGAGAGTTAAGAATGCAGAAGTTTTTAGTAATTATTGCACTATCCATTGCCAATTATACCAATGTTCTCAACGGTTTCTTAATTTTTAAAGCAAATCCAGTCTTATAAAATGTTCAGATAAAAAAACTACCAAGCCACGACAGGCTTTTGTTTCAACCAGTTAGAGATACGGCAGTTACCTTTACTCTTTTTGGGATCACCGTGATTACTCATAGTCAAAAGTGTCCCTGCTTATTTGGTAGTC
>SERZ01001306.1_pt1 | contig 14422 bp, 11 predicted proteins | sample 3171461 | NCBI WGS metagenome assembly SERZ01 (sample SAMN06051861, study PRJNA518727) | freshwater metagenome | biome: subpolar coniferous forest; feature: holomictic lake; material: water; isolation source: holomictic Lake 227, 6 m depth | place: Canada: near Kenora, Ontario | collected... | reverse complement strand
CAAACAGGATGCGTTTGTGCTTGGCGCACTTACAAAAAAGATTATATCCCGCCATTTGTGGAGAAGGAAAATGTCATATCCATTGTGACCAACCCACTTACCTGGGATGCTTCTCTCCCGAATGCCGATAGGGATTTAAACAAGGGTGGTATTTGACCCTAACTATTTAACCACAATCCCAGTATGTACTAAACCCAATCAAACAGGATGCGTTTGTGCTTGGCGCACTTACAAAAAAGATTATATCCCGCCATTTGTGGAGAAGGAAAATGTCATATCCATTGTGACCAACCCACTTACCTGGGATGCTTCTCTCCCGAATGCCGATAGGGATTTAAACAAGGGTGGTATTTTATTGAAGTTTAATAAACTAGTTCCCAGAGTGGCTGATGCAAGCGTTAGCAATAAAATTTTATGGGCAGGGAAACCCCATTTTTTTGGCAACTTGTTCTATACTTCCAAGAACTTTCATGTGGCTGACATGAACCTTTACTACTTGAGTATTAGGGAGAATGTACATACTAGAATAGGGGCTTTTTGGAAATAAAAGACCCTATTCCGTAGAATAGGGCCAAGCGGTTTTACAATAGGAAATTGGATTTTTTATTGCTAGCAAACCGAATTTTTTCGTGGCTCCTCCAAACACAGTGTATCATTTAAACAAACAATCGTTCATTTTAGACTGATAAGATCTGAATTTGTTGGGGGAGGCACATGAAAGACAGCTGCTTTTACAGATTTGCTGCACAAGTTGTAAAAAAATCTCCTTTGGATGTTTTTAGTTAAAAGTGAAAAATGGACAGACATTGTCTAAACGATTAACCCTGAGCAGGCTCAGGGTTGCGTTAAACGACAGACTTCTTCCTAAAGAAAATCAGCGGCTTGCCGCTGATTAAAGAATTATTGTCACCAGACGATTGATCCTCCACTCTCCACTCTCCACTCTTCACTCTTCACTTTTATCTTTTATCTTTTATCTTCTTCTTCTTAGTTCCCGTAAACACTCAAAAACTTGATCCGCATAATTTTTAGCTGCTCCCAAGAGTAGTCGTTATCACTCAATTCTTGTCGTGCTATGTCGAGTGAGGAAGTTTGACAGCTTTTGAAGTATTCAATAATATCTTCCTGATCATATTCGTCAAGCCATTCATCGATAGCATAGTCGAGATTTAATCTGGTACCACTTGCTGCAATAGTTTCCATTTCTTCCAATAACTCATCGAGTTTAAGGCTCTTATTTTTGGCAATGGTTTCGAGTGGAATTTTTTTATCTACGTTTTGAATGATATAAATTTTGTTATTGCCTTTATTAGCTACACTTCGCATTACAAAATCGTCGGGCTTTTCAATCTCGTTTTCCTCCACATATTTCGCGATCATCTCAACAAAAGGCTTGCCGTATTTAATGGATTTACCCTTGCTCACACCCTGGCATTTTTCCATTTCTTCAAGCGTAGTGGGATATAGCGTGGCCATATCCTGCAAACTATTTTCTAAGAAAATAACAAAAGGAGGAAGGCTTTTCTTCTTCGCTTCTTTTTGACGCAGTTCTTTCAGCATTTCAAATAATTTCTCATCTGTAGCTGCTCCTGTTTGTGAGGCATTCTCTCCCTCATCATCATCGGCATTGGCTTCTTCAAATAAATTATTTAAAACAATTTTAAACGATGCAGGTTTCTTCAAGAACTTCTCGCCCTTTTCAGTAACCTTTAAAAGACCATATTCTTCGATATCTTTTTTGAGTAGATTCTCTAACAACATTTGTCGTACCAGACTACTCCACAAATGATATTCCTTATCGGCACCAATACCAAAAACAGGAAGTGCGTCGTGACGGAACATACTGATCTGCGGGGTTAATTTGCCCATCACCACATTCACAGCATAGTCTGTAACAAATCGCTCATCGAGCGCTTTTACTGTTTGAAGCATCTTCACTACATCTTCTTTTGCTTCTATTTTTTCTTTGGGATTTAAACAGTTATCACAATTACCACAGTTCTGATTTTCCCAGTCCTCACCAAAATAGTGAAGCAAAACTTTTCTTCTACAAACAGCTGTTTCTGCATAAGCAACTGTTTCATCAATTAGCTGAGCGCCAACTTCTCGTTCACTAAGTGGCTTATCGCGTAAAAAATGTTCGAGCTTAGAAACATCTTTATGAGAATAGTATAATACACAAATACCTTCCATACCATCTCTACCCGCCCTACCAGTTTCCTGATAATAATTTTCAATGGATTTAGGAATATTAAAGTGGATCACAAAGCGGATATCTGGTTTATCGATGCCCATGCCAAATGCAATAGTGGCAACAATTACCTGTACATCTTCGTTCAAAAACTGATCCTGCCTTTCGGCTCTTAGTTTCTGATCCAAGCCTGCATGATAAGCAACGGCTTTAATGCTATTGGCTACCAATAATTCGGCTAACTCTTCTGTTGTTTTGCGGTTCAGTGTATAAATGATCCCGCTCTTCCCTTTATGCCCACTAATGAATTTTACGATACTTTTTACCGTTTGGTCTTTTTTGATCTTGGGTTGGATCTCGTAATAAAGATTGGCTCTATTGAAAGAGGAAATAAAAATATTAGGATTTCTTAATCCAAGGTTTTTAACAATATCGCTTTGTACTTTTGGGGTAGCGGTTGCAGTTAATGCAACAACAGGAATATCCGGATTAATGATATCCATCATTTCACGAAGCCTGCGATATTCGGGACGAAAATCATGGCCCCATTCCGAAATACAGTGCGCTTCATCAACAGCGAAGAAAGAAATTTTCAGGTCGCTAAAGAATTCAAGATTCTCTTGTTTGGTTAAGGTTTCAGGAGCTACGTACAAAAGCTTGGTCATTCCAGAAAGCAGATCATCCTTAACAGCTTTAATTTGTCCCTTGTTTAAAGATGAATTTAAAAAGTGTGCCACATCATCTTTCTCACTATAGCCACGAACCAGATCAACCTGATTTTTCATGAGCGCAATCAGTGGAGAAACTACAATAGCACATCCCTCCATCATCATCGCAGGTAATTGATAGCACAAGCTTTTTCCGCCTCCAGTAGGCATGATCACAAAAGTATCCTGACCGTTTAATAAACTATTGATCGACTTTTCTTGTGTTCCTTTAAATTCTCTGAAACCGAAATATTGTTCTAGTCCCCCGTAAATATCGTAGATGTGCTCGGTGGTAATAGTTGCACTGTTGTCTTTTCTAGGAGTCCGTTTTTTATTGACAGAAGCAGCAGGTTTGGTGCTCGCTTTTTTTGAAGTAGTAGCCATGTATCTATATCTATTTTCATCCCCTTTTGTAGGGATCGTCTGTTACTAAAAGTTAAATCTTTTTTCCCGAACACCCTAGTAAAAAGTATAATCGGCTGATTATGGTAGAGGTTCTTACAATTTGGCAAGTTTTCGCAGCCTTTTTTGAGGAAATCCACCTGAAAAAGGCTGACGAAGTTAACGAACTAAGTTTTGAATGGACAGTCTAAGCTGTTAAAGTTTACATTTGCAGGGATGAATTCATCTATCCAACATACAGCACTGCGAACAATCGAACTTGAAGCACAATCTGTGGCAGGTTTGGCAGCATTTATCGATTCGGATTTTGAAAAAGCCATTCAAGCCATTCATTCTTCGAAGGGCCGTTTGGTGATCAGTGGAATTGGCAAAAGCGCCATTGTTGCTCAGAAAATAGTAGCGACGCTTAATTCAACAGGTACCCCATCATTATTTATGCATGCTGCAGATGCCATCCATGGCGATCTGGGTATGGTTCAGGAAGAAGATGTGGTATTGGTGATTAGCAAGAGCGGGGAGAGTCCCGAGATCAAAGTCTTGGTTCCATTGATACAAAATTTTGGAAATATTTTGATAGGAATGGTTGGGAATACTGATAGTTTTCTTGGCCACCAGGCTTCGATCGTTTTAAATACCACTGTGAGCCAAGAAGCTTGTCCGAATAATCTTGCTCCAACCAGCAGTACTACCGTACAAATGGTGATGGGCGATATTATTGCAGTTTGTTTAATGGAACTGAATGGTTTTAGTGGAAGAGATTTTGCCAAATACCATCCTGGCGGTAATCTAGGGAAACGACTCTATTTAAGAGTTGAAGATCTAAGTAAGCATAATGCACAACCAAAAGTTTTGGCATCTGCTAGTTTAAAAGAAGTAATTGTAGAAATTACTGAAAAGCGATTGGGAATTACAGCAGTTGTTGATGAAGCAAATCAGATTGTTGGAATCATTACTGATGGCGACTTAAGAAGAATGCTTGAAAAAAGTAGTCATATCGAAAATATCAAAGCGTCTGATATATTAACTAAACATCCTAAAACAATTAGTCCCGATATATTAGCAGTAGAAGCATTAAACACATTAAGAGAGAATGACATTAGTGCATTACTTGTTGCAGAAAACAACCAGTATATCGGCGTATTGCATCTTCACGATTTAGTTAAGGAAGGAATTGTGTAACAAAACAATATCAATTAGTAAAAAATCGTTTAGAATTGCGCAGTTTAATCATTTAAAAAACCGACAATTATTCAAACCCATTTCTCAGCATGAATAAACATCATTATGTAGCGATTATGGCAGGCGGCATTGGAAGCCGTTTTTGGCCAAAAAGCAGAACTAGTTATCCTAAGCAATTTTTAGATATTTTAAATACGGGGAAGTCGCTTATTCGTTGGACCTATGAACGTTATGCCGCATTCATTCCAAATGAAAATATTTATATCGTTACTTCGGATGAATATGTGGCGATTGTTCATGAGCAATTACCTGAATTACCAATAGAAAATATTCTTGCTGAACCAAGCAGAAAAAATACAGCTCCTTGTGTTGCCTATATTTCCTACAAATTATTACAGAAAGATCCGGAAGCTGTATTAATTGTGGCACCAAGTGATCATATGATCCTAGACTCAGATGCATTTAGAACTATCACCTCCAAAGCATTGAACTTTGTAACACAGATCAAATCTTTGGTTACACTAGGAATAAAACCAACGCATCCTAATACGGGTTATGGTTATATACAACATGAAGCGCTTGCTGCGGGTGAGGGTATTTATAAAGTAAAAACCTTTACAGAAAAGCCTAATTTAGAATTGGCTAAGACGTTTTTATTGAGTGGCGACTTTTTATGGAACGCTGGCATATTTGTTTGGCAGGTCAAGAATGTGATGACGGCTTTCGAGAAATATCAGCCAGAAATGTATGAATTGTTCGATAATGAAAAGGAAAACTTCAATACAGTAAATGAGAAAAATGCCATTAACCGCATCTATCCACTTTGTACCAATGTTTCCATCGATTTTGCCATTATGGAAAAGGCCGATAATGTATTTGTAATTCCTTCCTCTTTTGGTTGGAGCGATTTAGGTACATGGAATAGTGCTTATGATAATCTAGATAAAGATTATCTTGGTAATGCGGTAGCAAGTGAAAATGTAATTGTAATAGATGCTACTAAGTGTATGATTTCTGCACCTCACGATAAGTTGGTTCTGATTCAGGGCATTGATGACTGCATCATTGTTGATACAAAAGATGTATTAATGATCTGCAAAAAAGAAAAGGAACAATCTATCAAAGAATACGTTGCAGAAGTAAAAAGAAATAAGGGTGATAGATATCTTTAGATAATTCTTTAAGCATGCAAGCAATCAGAACAGTCATTACTGGAACAGGAAGTTATATACCTCCTCATATCAAAACCAATCATGATTTTACTACAGCAGCATTTTATGGTGAAGATCATAAACCATTAAATACTCCTGTCGAAGAAATTGTTGAAAAGTTCAAAGATATTACCGGAATTGAAGAGCGACGGTATGCCGACTACAGCTTGAATTCATCCTCAATGGCCATTCTTGCATCTCGCATTGCCATTGAAGATGCAGGTATTGATCCAGAAACGCTCGATCAAATCATATTCGCACATAATTTCGGCGATATGGTAAAAGATAGTATTCAAACTGATATGCTGCCTGCATTGGCATCAAGGGTAAAACACGGTTTGGGTATTAAAAATCCAGCTTGTGTTGCTTACGATATTTTATTCGGTTGCCCCGGTTGGATTCAGGGTGTGATACAAGCACATGCTTATATTACAGCAGGAATCGCCAAAAAATGTTTGGTGATAGGATCAGAAACATTGAGTAGAGTGATTGATGTTCATGATCGCGACTCTATGATTTTTAGTGATGGTGCTGGCGCCTGCATCGTTGAATGTATCGATGCATCTGAAACTACAAGTGGCATTTTGGCAACTAGTGTACAGAGTCATTGTATAGATGAAGCATTCTATCTAACAATGGGTAAGTCAAACTTGCCCGATGCAGACCCAAATATTCGTTACATGAAAATGAAGGGAAGGAAAGTTTATGAGTATGCCATTAAATATGTTCCCCAAGCAATGAAAGACTGTATAGAAAAGTCGGGCTTGAAGGTAACCGATATTAAAAAATTCTTTTTACATCAGGCAAATGAAAAAATGGATGAAGGATTTGTAAAAGCACTCTACCGTTTATACGATATTCGGGAAGTTCCAGATCAGATCATGCCTATGAGTATTCATAAATTGGGAAATAGTTCTGTGGCAACAATTCCAACTTTATTTGATCTAGTTAAAAGGAATTTACTAAAAGACCATACCATTACAAAAGGCGATATCGTGCTATTCGCATCCGTAGGTGCCGGAATGAATATCAATGCTTTTTGTTACCGTGTTTAATTAATTAATAACCTCTGATATTCTTTCCTTCCATATAATTCAGGAAAGCTTTGTTTACCACTTTATTACCCCCTGCAGTAGGATAGTTACCAGTAAAATACCAATCACCTGTATTAGTTGGACAACTATCGTGTAAGTCTTCAATTGTTTGATAAATTACTTGAACATTTATTTCAACACCTATCGGTGTGATCAATTCTGCAATCTTATCTGAAATTTCCTGCGTAGTAAATGGTTTATAAATCCCGCGAACAACATTCTTGGTATGCAATTGATTGTTGCGTTGTAATTCTTTGATCTCGTCGAGTGCTTCTATTAATAAGTGCTCCAGGTCTCTGTCTTTCAACAAGGCAACAGCTGCTTTAAAAGCAATAAAATCGCCCAGCTTACTCATATCAATTCCATAACAATCTGGATACCTAATCTGAGGAGCAGAGGACACAACAATTACTTTTTTCGGACCAAGACGAGACAGCATACGAATAATACTTTCCTTGAGTGTTGTACCTCTCACAATACTATCATCAATCACTACCAAGATATCTTCCCCGCGTCGAACAGTACCATAAGTAATATCGTAAACGTGTTGCACCATTTCGTTACGGTTCGCATCTTCTGTAATAAAAGTGCGAAGCTTCACATCTTTGATTGCAATTTTTTCCTGGCGAATTTTTCTGTTCACCATTTCTTCTAATTTCTCAGGAGAAAAATCATTGCCCCAACTTAAAATTCGATCTACTTTAATCTTGTTCAAATACTCTTCCATTCCTTTCACTAATCCGTAGAAAGCAACTTCAGCAGTATTGGGTATATAAGAGAATATGGTATTTTTTAAATCGTAGTTAATACTTTCAAGAACTGTTTCGCTTAAATGGTGACCCAATGCAATTCTTTCCCTGTATATTTTTTCGTCGCTTCCTCTACTAAAATAAATTCTTTCAAAACTACAAGCACGTCTTTCTTTGGGTTCCAATATTTGTTCAATAGTATAATTACCCTTGTCGTCTACCACTAAGGCAGTACCGGGCATTAATTCCATCACTTCATTTTCTGCTACATTGAAAGTAGTTCTAATGGCTGCTCTTTCGCTTGCTGCAACTATTACTTCCCCGTCAATATAATAATAGGCAGGTCGAATACCATGCGCATCTCGCATGATAAAACTGTATCCATTACCCAGCAAACATCCAAAAGTATATCCACCATCAAAAAGAGGGGTAGCTTTCTTCAAGACCTTTACAATATCGGCTGCATTAGGATTGAGTTCATCTTCCTTTACAAGAAAATGGTGAATCACTTCCATCATTGCAGCTAGATCGCTTTGCTTTTGAAAGTCACCCGGACTCATATTAATCAGATCGAATAATTCATCGGTATTGACCAGATTAAAATTCCCCGCCAATGCAATGTTTTTACCAGGCATTAGGTCGCGCTTGATAAAGGGGTGGCAAAACTCTACATTGTTTTTACCCTGCGTACCATAACGTAAGTGGCCTAATAATAATTCGCCCAAAAAAGGCAAGTGCCCTTTCATTAGTCCCGGGTGTTCTTTAATATCTGGTTGGTATTTTTCGAGTTCGGCAACCTCCTGACCGATTTTAAAGAACAGGTCGGCAATTGGTTGGGGAGCACTACTTCTTAGTCTGTATAAGAAAGGATTTCCTGGTTCGGTATTGAGCTTAACAGCGGCTAATCCGGCGCCATCTTGTCCGCGATTATGCTGTTTTTCCATTAACAGGTAGAGCTTACTAAGCCCATAGGTTACAGAACCATGCTGTTGCAAGTAATAGGAAAAAGGTTTTCTTAGGCGGATGTAGGCTAGCCCACATTCATGTTTGATCTCGTCGCTCATGGATGTTTATTAAAAGAAGTGGCGAAGTTACAACTCCGCCACATTTTATTCTAGTTAATTATAAACAGTTACTGACTCTGGCTTGAGCGTTTCGGCCAACCAAAGAAACTCTTTCAGAAATAAATCAACCATTTTCTGGAAACTTTCATCGAGCAATACGCCCTCTGAGCTAAACTTTTTATCTACAAATGGCGTAACCAACATGTAGGGAGAAGCAATTCCAAACAAAGCAGGGACTAATAATAGTAACTGCTGACTAGCGCGCATACCACCCATTCCGCCAACAGATGCAGGGGCAAGGCCAAATACTTTGTGACTTTGTTTAGGAAAATGGTCTAATAGATTTTGTAAAGCAGGTGAATAACTAGCATTATATTCTGGTGTAACTAAGATATACGCATCGGCAGCAAACATTATTTCTGCTAATGGCCTGAATTCAAGTGGTGTTTTTTCAACTGAAGAAAATCCATCTTGCAAAAGCGGTAGATTCCAGTCACGCACATCAATTATATTTATATCATGTGTTGTTTTTGCAGTCAGTTGATTTTTTAAAAACAAAGCCAACCGGTGCGTTACACTTCCTTTTCTAGGGCTTCCCGCTATAATTGTAATATTCATAAACACATTTTGTTGGATGATATTATAGTAACAAAAAATATGGTTTTGGGTTCATCCTCCCAAAACCAATTTGAGATTTAGAGCAAAAATACCTCAATATCTAACTCAATATCTAAAGTTTAAGCTTGTTTGATCATTTGAACACTCAAGTTCAATTTTACCTCGTCGCTCACGATTACGCCACCCGCTTCAGTTACAGCGCTCCAAGTTAAACCAAAATCAGAACGGTTAAATTTGCCAGCAATTTCAAATCCAGATTTTACCTGACCATAAGGATCAGTTGCAGTTCCACCATATTCTACAGGGAAAGAAACAGATTTAGTAACGTCGCGAATAGTTAAATCGCCAGTCAACATATAATCAGAACCACCATTGCTTTTTAATGAAGTTGATTTAAAACTAAGGGTTGGGAATTTTTCTGCAGAGAAAAATTCGTCGCTTTTCAAGTGACCATCTCTATTTGCATTATTAGTATAAATCGAATTAACATCAGCTTCAAAACTAATTTTTGCCTCACTGAAATCAGCTGCTGCAGATTCCATGGTAGCATCAAATTTGGTAAAGCTTCCAGTAACATTTGTGATCATTAAGTGCTTTACTTTAAAAGTAATTTCACTGTGTGCGCCATCGATTTTGTAAGTTGACATGCTTGCTTGTTTTTTGATTTTCTAATTAAATTTTATTTTTGAATTTTTTCTACCAATAACCTTCTTCGTCCATTTTTCACTTCACGCTTCACTCTTCACTTTTCACTTTTCACTTTTATCTTTTATCTTTTATCTCTTATCTTTTATCTTTATTGCATCGGTACCTCAATCAATAAAATTTCAGCATCAGAAGAAGCTTGGAACTGAATTGTATCTGTGTCCCAGATGCCCAATCCATCTCTTGCTTCTAGTGCTTGATCATTAACAACCACATTCCCTGATAATACAAATGCGTATACTCCATTGCCCGGTTTTTTGATTTGATAATCGATTGAGAAATCTTTTGAAAAATTTCCTAGAGAAAACCATGCATCTTGGTTAATGAAAATGGCGTCTTTGTTATCGGGAGCTACTACATTTAAAATCTGATCAATTCGATCTGCTGGTAAGAAAGATTTTTGTTCGTAACGGGGAGTAATATTTTGCAGTTTTGGAAACACCCAGATCTGCAAAAATTTAACTTCCTTATCCTTATTTGCATTCACTTCGCTATGGGAAATTCCACTTCCTGCACTCATAATTTGTACATCATGTTCACGGATAATCTCATTTCTACCCGTACTATCTTGGTGATGCAAATCGCCTGATAAAGGAATAGAAACTATTTCCATATTATCATGTGGGTGTGTACCAAAGCCCATTCCTGCGCTTACTGTATCGTCATTCAATACCCTTAGTGCTCCGAAATTATTTCTCTCAGGGTTATTATATTTCCCAAAACTGAAAGTGTGAAAGCTATTCAACCAACCAAAATTGGCATGCCCCCTTGTGTTTGCTTTATGTAATATCGTTTTCATATGCACTAATTTAAATGTATATACATGTATTAATTTAAAAAAAAATTATTCTTCTGTACTACGCATTTTCTCAAGCAACTTATTCAATTGTACAGATTCTGATTCTGTAAGAATTGAAATTTTGTCCATACTCTGATCAATTGATTTTGTACTAGCTTCCAAAAGCAGTATTCCAGTTTGCGTTAAAGAAATTACAGTCTCCCGTTTGTCTAAAACCGAACTATTTCTTTTCACAAGTTTTTTTATCTCTAAACGGTCTATAATCCTTGGTACGTTTGAATTCTTTTCGATCATCCTACAAGCAATATCTCTAACACAAATTTGGTCTGGATACTTACCCTTTAATATTCTGAGCACATTATACTGCTCATGTGTTAAACCAAATTCCTTTAACCCATTACTCATATTGGTCTTTAACCACCATCCAGTATATAAAACATTCAACGCAGCTTTTTGAGTCTCGTTCTTAAATTTATTACTTTGTATGGCTTTTTCCAGTTTCACAACACAAATGTATGTATGTACATCTAATTTATCAAATTTAATTTTGGGGGATGGTTAGTCCCCCCTGATAGTCAAACAATTACTTCACATCAAATAAAGGGTTAAAAAGCATTTTATAACTGCCATGTGTTTGTCCGCGGAATGTGATCTCTGGTCCGTACACATATAAATGGCCCTTACCCACTTTAGCTACAAAAGCTGCTACTCCGTCTTGTAAATAAGACTGACCAAAAGCCCAACCACTTCTTAAAGTTTTATCTGATGCATACCATGCAAGTGGTGTAACATCGCCATTGGATATAGCACCAGGCAATAATTTAAAAACGGGACTGGCACTGAAATAAACATCTGCTTTATTTCCCATGCCCCAGTTTTCTTTTAGTTTATTATCGACTTCCATTTGCATCACTGATCCCGGAATATAAAATTTTTCACCTGGCAAATTTTTCTCTTTCCCATTCACCATTTCAACCAACGCATTCCGTACTGGTAATTGTAAATGGTACGCTAGGTTTGCACTGGTTCCAATTGCAACAATATCACCGCCTGCTTCTAAAAACTTTTTAAGTGCTGGGATAGATTTTGATGCTGTGATTTTCCCAAGCATTGGTTGAAACTCTGCAGGTATCTCATCAGTTTTAGGTTCTCTATCTTCGAAACCACTTGGCGCTTCTGGTCTAACTGATGGAATCGCACCACCTACAAAAACAATCATATCATACTTCGCTTTTAAATCAACACTATCAATCTCTTTTGCATAGATCAGACTAAATGGAAAATGATATTGCTCAAAGATCCACCTTACCCAACCTGCAGACATGGAGCCTCCGTAATTATCCCACAATGCGATACGTTTTGCAGCAACAGCTACAGATTCTTTGATACTTTTTTCTTCACTGGTAATAACCAAGCCATAATCAGTTGTTGCCTTTTTTAATAAAGACATTACTATAGCATTATTTGCCACATAAAACTGATTCGCATTTTTTGATACAGGAATGCCTGCTTTCAACAATTCATTTAATAAAATAAAGCTGGCGTTGTCTTTCGTTGAAAAAGAAAAACCAACAGCAGAAGTTGACTCCTGCAATTTTCCTTTAGCAACTTGCACTTGTCCGTATGGAATGGTTTCGAACGGTCCATCAAAAGATTCTAAAATCCGATCAAACTGAATACCCATAGTAAATGCTGGCGTCCAACCTGCAGCATCATATGGACGCACTGGTGGTCCGCCCGGATATTGAAAATCATTCGGATGATCCTGTGGTTCAAACATATCAACTACATGGGCACGAAAAGCCTGATTGGTTTTTACTATATAAGAACCAGCAGGATATGCTTTACCAGCAACAGTAAAATCTGATTTTGCAATTTCAACTTTAATGCCACTGTTGATCAGAATATTTATAAAATTAACAGCTGTTGTAGTTTGATTAATGGGAACAATATAACCTCTTGCATCTTTAAGTTCTTGCTTGCGATAGATCTTTCCAAAATATTCAACTGGCAATGTATCGCCCTTTATTTCTTTTTTATCCTCCTTATATAAATCTGTTACTAATTCCACTTTTTTAGGAGATAATGTCCAATGATCCTTGCTTCCCGCTTCTATGGCGTGTTTACCCATGGTATAAATATTCATTAACAATTCGTCCTTATATCTAGCAGCATAATTTAATACCGCATAGTTTAAAGAGACTGAATAATCAATTGAATTTCTAAAATACCATTGCTTTGGTTCTATTGGGAAAGGGGTTGCGCTATTGGGTATGAGGCGACTAGGAACAAAGGGGATTTTTGAAGGGGTTGGACTTCCAATAATTTCTGTAAGCAATCCAATAATATTATGATAGTAGGCCGTTGTTCTTAATCCACCATTCCACCAAGTAGAATACACCGAACCACTTTTCATGGTGTATCCAGGTTTACCTTCTGCATTTAATCTACTGCTCATTGCAGCACCTACTGCATCAATGCCTGTTACTAATAATGGATCATACACATAATTAAATGGATCACGATAAGGCGGACCAGCAACTACTGTTCCGGCCGGACCGGTTTGATGGTGATTGTATAAGATCTGAGGCATCCATTCGATATATTGTTGTCTGCTCATGTTTTTAGACTCACTCATATTCATCATGTAGAAGTCGCGATTATTATCATGCCCAATATACTTCTGATACAACCTTGGCAAATTAGATGTGGTTCGCTTTAACGTATCAGTATTGCGCATGTACCAGTTAGAAACTAGTTCTTGTCCGTCAGGATTTGCATGCACAAACAATATGATGGTTGATTGCAAAATTCTTTTGGTCTCCTCATCTGTTCTTGTAATGATCTGATACAAAGATTCGATCCATTGATGTATACCCACTACTTCTGTAGCATGCAAACCACCATCGATCCAAACAACTGCTTTGCCTTCTGCTGCTAGCGCTTTAGCATCGGCATCTGAAATGCCCTCTGCTCTTGCCATTCGTTGAGATATAGATTTATACTTATCTAACTTCGCCAAATTTGCAGGATCAGAAACGATCACCATATACTGATTACGACCTTCTTCAGTTTTGCCTATAGAAACCAGTTTCATTTTTTTTGAAACGGCTGCTAATTTTTTTAAATACGATTCGGTTTCTGTGAAAGTAGCAAGCTGATAATTATCTCCTATTGAGAACCCAAAATGAGATTTGGGTGTTGGGATATTTTGCGCTCCAGAATAAAAGGCAGAGCCGATCATTAAACAAATTACAAATGCAATTTTTTGCATAGCTACAGGTTTTGGTATGCCTGAATTTAAAGCAAGAATTTGAAAAGATTTTATTTATTACATGAATGTGTGAATGCAAAATAAAAACGGGTGACCAAGGCCACCCGTTTTCTTTGGTTACTATTTCAACGGTAACTGCTAACTAACTCCAAGCTGTTTTAACTTTTTAATTTGTCCCATCAAGTAGATTAATATTCCCCAAACAGCCACAACAATTGAATAGGCCAATAACTCCAACCAAATTGGAGATTTACCCCTTCTGGCAAACAATGTTCGTCTATCGTATTCTGTATAATATTTAATTGATTTTCCCCATGGCACTACTTTCTCTGAAGAAAGATTTCCGTATAAATCGTTGTCTTCTACTTTAGCAATTAAAGTAAGATTCCCTTTTGAATCTCCAGGTAAACTATCTCTTTTAAAATCTGC
>SERZ01001303.1_pt1 | contig 14451 bp, 8 predicted proteins | sample 3171461 | NCBI WGS metagenome assembly SERZ01 (sample SAMN06051861, study PRJNA518727) | freshwater metagenome | biome: subpolar coniferous forest; feature: holomictic lake; material: water; isolation source: holomictic Lake 227, 6 m depth | place: Canada: near Kenora, Ontario | collected 2013-06-25... | reverse complement strand
CGATGCATATAACTCGCTTTCCATTGAAGGTTATCGCGTCACACCAGAGTTAATCGAGAGCATCCGTTCAGGCTCGTGGAATCCTAACGAAAATGCGCAAGACCAACAAGAAATTGCAGCCATGGCGGCCAAGGGCTACCTCGCTGCGTTCCGAATGGTCAAAAAGAGCGTGGCCTGCGTACTCCAACGAGAGCGCGCCGGCCAGGTATTTCACCGGGATTATGCGAGTCGGTTCGGGCGGGCTTATTGCAGTCCTATCACCTCGCCGGCCACCGCAGCGCACCAGTCTACATACGCGCTTCGCGCCATGTCCCGCCCCCCCATGAAGCGGTTAATGCCGCCATGGGTGCCCTGCTTGATTTGCTGCAAAGCGAGCAGAAACCAATCGTCCGCGCTGTCCTGGGACACTGGCTTTTCGGATTTATTCATCCCTACATGGACGGAAACAGCCGCATGGCCCGATTTCTGATGAACTTGATGATGGCCTCCGGCGGGTATCCGTGGACCATTGTGCGCACCACGCGGCGGAAGGAATACCTGGCGGCGTTGGACGCCGCCTCAACCGACCAAAACATCGCGCCCTTTGCCGAATTCATCCGCGACGAGATGCGCGTCGATTGGACGAAAGAACCCGCACGTAAATAACTGCCCTGCTCATCCGAACAGTTCGGCCTGGTGATGTTCGAACAACGGCAGCGAGTTCGTCTGCGATCGCGCGCGTTTCGGAATCCAACCCGAACCGCTCACTCCGGATTACGCCACCTGGTAAGATAAACGCAGCCGTGGCCGAAACCGGCCATAGACCGTTCCTCCAACACACCAACACCCCCGTGCGCCATCACACCGAATAAGGAACCGGTGCCAACCAGTTGCCGCAAAATCCTGCGGCCACTTCAAAGCCGGCCAACAAAACACGAACCCCCACCCCTAACCACAACCCAACCTCACGACCCACCAGCGCTTGCCTCCCCGGCACCAACACCGGGATGCCGGCGCTATTTTCTGATGAAAACCACACTGACCATAACCACGCTATTTCTGCTCAGCCTAGCCGGCCAGGCACAAGTGCCCATCCGCGATACAACCGGACAAAGAGGAACTTTGCTCATCAACAACAGCCGAGCCAAAACCGCCGTTGGCGCCAGCGCTGCCATCCTGCCGGCCGAACAAGCACTGCAGGTACCCGAACCCGCCCGACAATACTTGTTGCGGAGCAGCCAACAACAATTCCAAACGGTGCCTGTATGCGACTACGCTGGTCCCTTGCAAACCATCGCCGTAGTCAATGCGCCGTTCACCCAGGACCGCCTAACCAAGGCCCAACGCATCAAGCTCAGCTACGGCGGACAGCATCCCTACACCGTCGTCTTGAGCCGGGAACCATTTGTTATCATCAACGAAAGCAACGATCTCCTGATCATTGGGGAACCGGCCGCCGAAGCCATCATCCTCGACCCGCGCGACCTGCCATCACAACAGAACTGCTATTTTCCCCGCCGCACCAGCAACGCTCCCATCCACGTAGTGGAAGCCGGGACCCGCCTCAACGCCCAGTTCGTCCCCCCGCCGGGAGTACCGACCAACGTCGTCGAAAAACAGGACGTCTTCGGACCCAATAGCGAACCCGTCTGGAATCCAAACCTCAAAGTGGTTTACCCCACCGCCTTAAAAGCCAACAACCATTCCGGCGACTACCGCGTCTACCGCTTCCGCGAAAACTAAAAGCGCGGGACAACGCTTGGGAGTTTCCCAAGCACCCCTCACCAAGCCAGAACAGGCAGAGCAAGTAATATAAACCTACGCCACCACACTTCGTCAGCCACCAGCATTCCGCCGCGCACGCCGCTAAACCAGACGGCGCTACCTTTGGAGCGTAAGCTTAAACACAGCGAAAATCGACCTGCTGCGGACAACCGCAATACGTTAACTAAAAAGCCTGCGACACTGCACTAGCGGCCAAGCCAAAACACATACGAATGCAAAAGCACATGCCAACTAAGGTAAACGCGCCGGCGAAAGCCAAGGGCTGCGCGAGCACAACGCCAACCCATGCCACCTGGGCGCACCCCCACACCACCGCACCACCGGACAACCGCTCCCATTAAGAACCACGCACCGCGACCCATTGCTCCCTGGCCGCAAGGCCTCGAACCTCCGCACTATTTTCTAATGAAACGAACCAACAAAACCAAGACCCCCACGGCGACTCACCATAACGGCACCCCTCCCACCGCCGCCCCAGCTGCCCCGGCGTCTCCGCCCAAACCCAAGCTGGAGCTAACCCGGGTTTTCAGCTCACCGGACCGGCACCCGTTTGAAGAAATCGAGTGGGAACAGCGCGAAGTCGCCATCACCAACGACAAAGGCAAAGCGATCTTCCAGCAAAAGAACGTAGAAATCCCCAAGAACTGGAGTGAGCTCGCCGCAAAAATTGTGGTATCCAAGTACTTTTACGGCGACACGGCCAAACCCGAGCGAGAATACTCCGTCAAACAACTGGTCCACCGGGTGACCCGTACCATCGCCGACTGGGCCGTCGCAGACGGTTACCTCACGCAAGCCAACGCCGACGTGTTCTACGCCGAACTCACCTGGCTTTGCATCCACCAACACGCCGCATTCAATTCCCCGGTTTGGTTCAACGTCGGGCTCTTCCACCAGTATCAAATCGGGAACAATTCAGCCGCAGGCAACTGGTTTTACAACCCCAAATCGCAGCAGGTGGAAGTGGCTGCGACCCAATATGAATACCCGCAGGGCAGCGCCTGCTTTATTCAGCAGGTCGAAGACAACATGCAAAGCATCCTTAACCTCGTTTACAGCGAAGGGATGCTCTTCAAATTCGGCTCCGGCACCGGCACCGATCTCTCCCCGCTGCGGGCCAGCCGCGAACGCCTTTCGGGCGGGGGCAAACCCTCTGGCCCGCTCTCCTTCCTGCGCGTCTACGACCAGGTGGCCAACGTGGTGAAATCCGGCGGCAAAACCCGCCGCGCAGCCAAGATGAACACCTTGCGCGACTGGCACGGCGACATCGAGGAATTCATCGAAGCCAAAGCCAACGAAGAAAAGAAGGCCTGGGCGCTCATCGCGGCCGGCTACGACGCTTCCTTTAACGGCGATGCCTACGGCTCGGTAATGTTCCAGAACGAAAACTTATCCGTTCGCGTCAGCGACGACTTCATGCGCGCCAGCCTCGGCGAACACGATGGCGACTGGTGGACCCGCTCGGTCACCACCGGGCGGCCCCTGGAAAAGAAGGATGCCCGCCTGCTGATGGACAAAATCGCGCAGGGCACCTGGATCTGCGGCGACCCGGGCCTGCAATATGATGACACGATTCAAAAGTGGCACACTTGCAAAGGCACCGAGCCCATCCACTCGACCAATCCCTGCAGCGAATATGTTTTCCTCAACAACACGGCCTGCAACCTCTCCTCCCTGAACCTGATGCGGTTCAAAAAAGCCGACGGCACCTTCGACATCGAACGTTTCCGGGCCGCCATCCGCATCATGATCCTCGCCCAGGAAATCATTGTTGGCCGCGCCAGTTACCCCACCAAGCTGATCGCCGAAAACTCCCATATCTTCCGCACCCTCGGCCTGGGCTACGCCAATCTTGGTTCGCTCATCATGAGCTACGGCCTGCCCTACGACAGCAACGAAGCCCGGGCGCTGACCGGCGCCATCACCGCCACCATGACGGGAGAAGCCTACGCCATGTCGGCCACCATTGCGCAGCACCTGGAACCATTCCAAGGCTATCGCGACGCCCGGTGCGGCCATGTGCCCAACCCGCTCAAAAAAGACAATGTCGAATCGATGCTGGACGTCATCGCCATGCACCGCGCCGCGGTCGAAACCATCCACCCCCAGCCCCAGTTCGACTACATCAAAAACGCGGCCCGCACCTGCTGGGCCAACGCCGAGGAACTCGGGCGCAAACACGGCTATCGCAACGCGCAAGTCACCGTACTGGCCCCGACCGGCACCATCAGCTTCATGATGGACTGCGACACCACCGGCATTGAACCGGACATCGCCCTCGTAAAATACAAAGTGCTCGCGGGCGGCGGCGCCCTCAAAATTGTCAACCAAACCGTCCGGCAAGGTCTCCATTACCTTGGCTACGCTGCCGCCAGCATTGACCAGATCTGCCATCATATCGAAACCTACGACACGATCGAAGACGTTACCTGGACGGACCAAGACAAAATCGTCACCGAGGGCAAAGCCAAGGCGGGAGAAACCGCAGCCAGCGGACTTCAGCCCGCGCACCTGGCCGTGTTCGACTGCGCCTTCAAAGCCGCGCGCGGCCAACGCAGCATCCCCTCCATGGCGCACCTCCGTATCATGGGCGCCGCCCAGCCATTCATCTCCGGCGCCATCAGCAAGACCGTCAACGTACCCAATGACGCCACCGCGCAAGACATTCGCCAAATCTACATCGACGCCTGGAAAATGGGGCTCAAATGCGTCGCCGTTTACCGTGACGGCTCGAAACGTTCGCAACCGCTCAATGTTACCAAAACCAAAGACGACGAACTAAAGACCCTCCAACAGGAACTCGACGCGGCCAAGGCCAAAATCGAAGTCCTCAGCGAAAAGGTTGGCAAACCAGTACGGCGCCGCCTCGAGAAAACCCGGCCCTCCATCACCCACAAATTCGCCGTTGGCGGACACGACGGTTACTTCACGGTCGGGATGTACCCGAACGGCAACCCCGGAGAACTCTTCATCGAAATGGCCAAGCAAGGGTCGACCGTCGCCGGCCTCATGGACGGCATCGCCACCCTCACCAGCATCTCCATGCAATACGGAGTGCCGCTCGAAGTGCTCGTCTCCAAATTCGCGCACACCTCATTCGATCCGCGCGGGTTCACCGGCGACCCGGAAATTAGCCAGGCCACCTCCATCCTCGACTACATCTTCCGCTGGCTGGAGCTCAAATACGCCAAGCGCATCAGCGAGCAAACCGTCCAGCCCGAACTCAAGTTCGACACCACCGGCATCAAAGATGCCGCCCAAAAAGCGATCACCGCCGCCAACGTCCTGGCCGGAGAGTTCGACGTCGAAAAGCAACAGGCTATCGACCACCCCCAGTCCAACCACGACCACCCGCCCGGCACCGAAGTAACCACCCGGTTCGGAAACGCTTGCGGCAACTGCGGATCCACCAAAATTCGCATGTCCGGCTCCTGTGGCGTTTGTTCCGCCTGCGGCTCGTCCCAAGGTTGTAGTTAGGAACGCTTACCAAAGCGCGGTAAAGCCCCGGCGTTTAGGCCGGGGAGGATGTCAAGCAGTGTTAGCCGTGCGTTGTGCTATTATTCGGATGGTCCCGGCCTTTAGGCAGGGGGTAAGCAGAAAGCACAAACCGTGAAAAAAGACACGCTCCACATTCCGCAATTACGCACGTTCCCCCGGTGGTTGCCCCCAACAACCATCCGGGGCGCGTTCATCCCGCTTAAAGAAACGGACCGCGCCGAATACGCCTGGGGCGAATTTCTAACCGGAAATCATAGCGCGCAAATCGAGACAGCCATCGCCCAAGACCCCGACATCGCCATAAAATTCATACGCCACCCCAAACCGATCAACCCAACACTGATCGAAACCGCCATCCTCCGTAAACCACTGCTCATACCCGAGCTAGCCAAAGCCCAATGGGCCAACAAGAAGCATTGCAGCGAAAACCTGGGCAGCCATCCCGAACTGGTTTGGACCTTCCACTCCGTTTTCCGGGCACTGCCCGCCGACGACCACATCGACGCATTCAAAAACTCCCCCCACTACGCCTGGAAGGCAGCCCGGCAAGTCACTTGGAAAAACCCGGCTCACCTTGAGACCCTCAAAAACGTCTACCACCAACACCCCTTGTACGCCCTCGCCAGCCTCCCCACCCCGCAAGCCAGGGCGGACTGGCTCAACCAACCGGCGGCCGACTTCGCAACCGTACTCGTCCGTCTGCTTTGCCAAACCACCACCAGGAACAAACCGCCACGCGCACTGCAACCCGTCCTGCAAGAAGCGGCGCAGCAGCACCATCTGACGGACCCAGAAAAAGAAATGCTGTGTTGGCTGGCAACCACCGAATGGGGCAACGAAGACGCCACGCGCGCAACCCAGGACCTCCTGCTCTCCCTTTTTGCGGAGGAAGCCCAATGGCTCTACCACCTGCAACGCGACCGCACACCCTACAAAGCAGCCCTGTTCGAAGAACTCCTCAATTCCCGGGACCCGGCGGCCTTAGGCTGGGCCATGCAAAGCGTAGCCGAAGCCTCGCTCAAAGAGCTGCTGCCGTTGCTAAAACTAATCGCGCCCAAATGCGCCGATGCCGCCATCGACCGCGAATTCCGACGCCTCCTCAGCTTCCTCATCGGCACCCACCAAATCTGCCTCAGTCCCAACCCCGGCTAAACTCGGGAGGTATGTCGACCACGCACACAAATGAGAAGCCACTAATACGAACGTTCCCGGACGCGGTGCTTTATTACCTGGAACCCAACACGCTACCGGTACCCATCGAAGAAACCAGACGCCGCCTAATCAGCGAGGAGGAAAGATTTCAACAAGCCAGCCAAGCCACCGCACGGCTAAAGCAACTCATCGATACCGTCCGCAAACCCACCGTTCAACTTATCGACGATAGCTGGGTTTCCTGGGGGGCCCACAACACCTTGAAGCAAAAGATCAACCTGGACCCGGTCATTGCACTCAAAGCCTACCTGCTGTTCGACACGGGTTGGACCATGGAAGAAATCGTAGCCCTCGTCGAAAAAGACCCGGAAACCGCCTATTGGCTGGCGCGCAAAGACGCAGACGCACCGATCACCCGACTGCAACAAGCGGCGAACCACGATCCCCAATACGCCTACAACTTCGGGCTCAACGTCAATCACGCCAACAAAGGGATGGCGTTGGAAGCAACCACCAGCAGCCCCTACTACCACTTTCTCGCCCTTTCCAAAATCCGCGGAGACAACACGCTGGCCGAGGATTACCTCAAACACCTGGCGGCTTACGACCCCGAAGCCGCCTACACCTGGTTTCGCACCCGCCCCATCCCGGCCGCAGAACCCACCTACCCCGCAGTATTCGAAACGCTCCTGGAAAGCCCCAAGTGGTGCTACCTGCTGGCAGCCCACAAATGCGTAACCGCCAGCGAAGACCCCCACAGCGCCTGGCAACGCCTCCGCACCAGCGCCCTCCAAACCCCGCAATGGGCCTACCACTGGCTGCTCCTGATCGAACCCACCCTCACCCCCGCAACCCTCGCGTTAGTCGCCCGCCACCCCGGCTGGGCTTGTCAACTCCTGGCCGACCTTCCGGACACCACCAGTGACGCCATCGAACAACAGCGCAAGCACATCGCCCAAGTCTACAACCTGGTCAGAAACAACATTACCCAACTCGGGCTACCACCCTACACCGACCCGTTTGAACAAGCACTCAACGGCTGGATGAGCACAAAGTACGAGGAATGGAACAAGGACAAACCGGACACCAACGACAGCGCATAACAACGCCACCAGCCAGCCAAGGCTGCCGCCGCTGGCGGCACACCTGCCGAAGGAAAACAACCAAACCAGATGCAAAACCACGCGTCCAGCAGCACACCGACCACACTGCGCCCACTTTCCCACCACCGCACGCTTTGCCAGGCCCATCACAATTCCGAACCGGAGCACAACTGTTCGCCACCCACTTCCGGACGCAAAGCGCACCACCACGTCCGCCGCCGCGTTGATACCGGACACCCGCCGCGCACCCCAAACAACCTCAACTAAAACACCGCTAGACTACCACAAATCAAAAATTGCATGAAACTCACCGTAAACACCAAAGTCCTCGCCGAAGCCGTCCAGGCACTTAACACCATCATCGGCGGCAAAACCACCCTGCCCATCCTTAACTTCCTACGCCTGACTGCCGACGTTGGCGTTCTGCGCATAACCGCAACCAACCTGGAACAAACGCTCACCGTGAAACTCGCCGCCAACGTCGAAACAGCCGGAGCGGTAACGCTCCCGGCAAAGCAGCTGGCGGCCACCATGAAAACCGTGAGCGCCGAAGAAACCCACCTTGAGGAACAAGCCAACCTGCGGACCGAACTGATGATCGGACCAAGCCGCTTTGTGCTCAACGGCCTCGACCCCACGGAGTTCCCGAGCACGCCGCTGATTGCGGGCGAACAACAAACGGTCAACGCCCACGAACTAACCCTGGCTTTGAAATCCGTTGCCTTTGCTATGAGCGACGATGAAAATCGCTTTATCCTCAACAGCGCCCTCTTTGAGTGTAATGACACCGATATCCACATCGTCGCCACAGACGGACGTCGGTTAGCGAAAAACCAGATCAAGGCGCAAAACTCGCTCCCCGCCCGAACCGCCATCATCCCGCGCAACACCATCAACGAAATCATTAAGATTTTCTCCGGCGGTGAAGCAATGACCATCAGCTTCGACCAGGAAAAAGTGGCCTTCGTTTCCAACCAATACGAACTCCTCAGCCGCCTGATCGACGGCACCTACCCCAACTACAAACAGGTCATTCCCAACGAAGAGCGGTTCTTCGCGGAGGTCCAACGCACCGAGTTCTCTGAAACAATTTTGCGCGCCGCCGTCGTCACCACCGACAAATCCAGCTCCGTCAAGCTCACCTTCACTCCCAACAACCTCCATCTCCACGCCCTCACCCCTGACCTGGGCGAGGTGGAAGACAACATTCCCTGCAAATTTAACGGCGAGCAGATCTCGATCGGGTTCAATCCGAACTACCTCAACGACCCGCTGAAGGTCCTGGTCCACGATACCATACGGATCGGCCTGAGCGACGAACTGAGCCCCGCCGTCATGCATGCCGACGATTACCTGTACGTCATCATGCCGATGCGGCTAACCTAGCAAAGCGACTTACACCTGCCCGAGCCGACGGCCCACCCGTCGGCTCGGGCATAAATGGCGCCGATGTTCCACTTCCTGCCCAACCACATCCGCCGCATCGAACCCACCGCGCCAACCTGGCAGCTTCTACTTTGCGCCCTCGGCGCCTGCCTGGGCCGAATCTGGCTGGAACACATCATCTACAACGACCGCGGTTACGGCTTTTACTACATTCACTACCTGTCGTGGCTATCCGCCACCATTGCCGGCCTCATCCTCATTACCCATTTCTGCCACAGCCTGCCCTTGCGCGCGGCAATCCGTTGGACCTTGTTGCTGACCCCCGTACTCTGTCTGGCACCGATCTTTGACTGGGTTCTTTGGCCGGTCCTGGGAAAACCCAAAATAGGCTACATGTACGAGGAACTCCTCTACGCCTACGGCACCTATTTTGGCCCCCTTGAACCCGGCCGCATATCCGCTGGGATGCGGCTGGAACTGTTCGCCATTCTTCTCACGCTAGCCGTCTTAACACGCGCCTACGGCCGTAGCTGGCTCAGAACCGTAGCCACCGTATGGGCAGCCTACAGCTGGTGTTTCTTGATGCTGGCCTTAACCGGCGTCGCCGCCGTGAGCGCCAAAATACTAGGGCTGGACTGGGACAAATCCGACTACCGCATAAACGCATTCGGCCTTTGCCACCTCCTGGCCCCAGCGCTAATCATCGGGGTCGCCCTGGCCCGGCACCCCAAAGAAACCAAGGCTGCCATCACTGGCATCCGCTTAAGCCGCACCCTGCTCTACCTGGGCATCGCCGCCATCGGCTTTGCCGCCACCAAACCCACTTACTCACTCCAAAGCATTTACCAAACCGGCATCGCCGCCGTCTGCCTGCTCCTCGCCTGGGCCGGGTCAGTCATCACCAACAACTGCCAGGACATCGCGGCGGACAAGCACCAGGATGAATACCGCCCAACCCTGGACACCGCCCTCAATCAGACCACCTACCAAATCCTGGGCATCGGCGCGTTGATCCTGGCCATCTACCTCGGCTGGGCCACCAACTCCAAACTCGGAGCCGCCACCACCGCCTTCGTATTGGCTTACGCCGCCTATTCCCTGCCGCCGCTAAAACTCAAGCGCCTCCCAGTAGCGTCTAAGTTTCTCATTGGCCTGGCGGGGCTGGCTGCCTACAACATCGGTCAATCCACCGAGGCCATCGGCTACATCCACTTTCCACAATTGATCGACGCCAGCGGCTACCCGCCGCTCTGTCCCAAACCCGTGGCCACTTATTTCATGGTGGTCTTTTCACTGGCCGCCAACGTCATTGATCTCAAAGACATCGCCGCCGACCGAAAAGCCGGCATCCACACCCTGGCAAACTCACTTCCCCCGCGGCTGAGCAAAGCGATCATCAGCCTCTTCCTCGTAGCCGCAAACCTCTGCGCCGTATTCGTTTTCCACCAGCCAGCCCTCCTGCCCGTCGCCCTCCTGATCAGCCTCTTCGTAGTCGCCCTCGTCTGCAAACCCAACTACAACGAGCGTTGGATACTTTGGGCGCTCGCGGCCAGTCACTGGATTCTCGCTTTTCGCGCCCTTAACCTGTTCTAAACCACCGCCACCCCTCCCACCATGCACAGCACCAAACACCTGCAAGCCTACACCCGCATCGGCACCAACCGCGCACAACCGCGGCTCTGGCTCGAAACCTCCCGCCTCACCTCCCTCGGTTTTATTCCGAAAACACCCCTGCGCCTCGAAATCAAACACAACCGCTTGGACATCACCGTCGCCAACACCAGCTTTTCCCAACACCACGTCTCCAGCCGAAGCACCCGCAGTGGCATCCGTCCAATCATCGACATCAATAACCGGCAGCTCCTCACCCACCTCCTCGATTACGATGCCATCCGGGTCGACGGCACCTACAACCGCCTATCGGTCTTACCCACCAATCGCGCGTTTTACATCGCCAACGCCCGTCAACTAAAACCACCGTTCAAAGTTCTCGAACTGTTCACCGGCGGCGGCACAATCAGCGGCGCCCTCGCCACCGATCCCCGCTTCACCCTCGTCGCCGGAGCCGAACTCGAAAACGACTACGCCGACATTTGGGAACAAGCGCATCCAGAAGCACGGCTCTTGCTCGGCGATATTCGGGACGCGCACAGCAGCGAAATCCCCCAACACGCCATCCTCGTCGCCGGCATCCCCTGCACCAGTCATTCCCTTCTCGGCCGCGCGAAAAAGAAGCTCGCCCAAAAACCCGAGGCCGGCGACAGCGGCGACCTGTTCATCCCCGTTTTAAACTGCATCCAAAGCCGGCCTCCCCTCGCGGTAATCCTGGAAAACGTCCCATCCTTCGCCAACAGCCTCGCGGGAATCCTCATTACCAAAACATTAACCAGCTTAGGCTACGGCATATTCCAAACCATACTAGAGCCCAACGAACAATGGAACGAGCCCTCAGACCGCCGCCGCTGGCTGCTGGTGGCAACGCTCAAAGGGACGTGCGTCATCCAAGCACCAAACCAGCCCAACCTCACCACAGTCAACGATTTAATCGACCCCCCCAACCCCGAGCAGGATAATGCCGATGTGCAACGCATAGCCAAAACCATCGCCGGCCGCATCGCTCACCACAAACGGCACCAAGCAGCCGGACATGGATTTGGGTTTACCGTCCTCGAAGGCCACGAGACCACCATTCCCGTCATCCCCAAGTCGTACCAAAAAATCAACATCGGCCCGTTCCTCAAAACCACGTTCGGCCTGCGCCTGCTCCGCCAACACGAGCTGGAGCGCATCCACGGGCACCAGGTACACACCCACAGCGCCTCGCTGGCAGCAGAAATCATCGGCCAGGGCGTCCTGCCTGGAATTTTCAAGTCCGTTTTCCACCAACTCGGCGATTTTCTCTGCAACCCAACACCACCGCCACCCACCCTCGTCACCCCACCAGCCGCCCAACCAGAGTTCAACCTCGAACTCGCGATTTAATCGCAATATTGAACACCGTCCACAATATAGCAACGCACACAGTTTAGCGGACAACGCAACGTCCGTTCTCGTTATCGTTACACTGTGGGCCAAACCTTAAAACCAACACCCGAACAAAAAGCCGTCCTCGACAGCAGCAAGCCGGCGCGCTTAACCATCGCCAACGCTGGAACCGGAAAAACTTTCCTCATGGCAATGGCCTACTGCCAGACGTACCTTGAAGAAGAAAAGAACTTCATCGCCCGCAATCCGCTGGCGGCAAAAGACGAGCAAGGCCACCTTACCGACCTCAAAGACATCGCCTGGTTAACCAAGCTGTTCGATCCCATCACTTTCACCCGCCGCGCAGCCGAAGAACTGGACGTACGCATACGCCGGTTCCTGAAGGAAAACGGCGTAGCTATTCCAACCCACCGCCCGTTCCGCGACAAAGAAATCCCCTGGCAACTCGGTCGCACGGTCGATTCCCGCATACAATCGATCTTTTTCCATCCCCTCTTCCGCAAAACCTTTCTCAAAAACAACCCGGACTGGTTCACCCGCACCACCGAACTGGCCGCCGTCCTACAACAGAACCCGCACGGCAGAACCTGGCTCGAAGAACAAAAACAGGCCGATGGCCATTACGCGGACGAATTTGGCTGGGCGCAAATCAAAGCCCTGGAAGTTTGGGGCTGTCAACTTTTCGGTGACGATCAGGACCTGCTTTGCGAACTGGTAGCGCTCGAGCACATGCACTGGAGCTGGGACAATATCACCAACCTAAAAGCCAAAGCCCACGCCGCCTTGCTCACCGCCACACTGGAGGAACTGCGGGCCGCACCGCAAAAAGGCGGCATCAAAGTCAAAGTCATCGAGCAACTGCGCAAAGTTACCAGTGGCGCCAATGCCCGTTTTGTCGAAGCTGAGACAAAGCTAGAGCAGGACCTCACCGAACTCCAGCCAGCCGCGCGACAAGCCCTCATCGAATATCTCCAGCCCTACCACCAAAAGAACCGGTTCCGCACCGAATTCATGACCGCCTACCAAGCCACGCGGAGCTTCGGATATGATCCGATCAAAACTCCCCAGCTACTAGGGGAGAGCAACATAATCAACCTGGTCGCCGAAATCGCCGAAACCAACGAAAAAGGACCCCTCACCCTCGACACCTTTGAACACCTGGTCACCACGCTCAAGCAGGCAAAAATGGACTTCGCCTGCTACGACTTCCCCGACTTCATCAACGCCGTCATTACCGAGTTCCAACGCAATCCCTTCCTGCTCGAAGCCAACAAAGCATTCCCCCGCTTGGGCCTGCGCCGGCGACACACCATAATCGACGAGGCTCAGGATAACGACACCGCCCAATGGCAATGGGTCGCCCACTTTGAAAAAGCCCTCGGTCCCGGCAACACCCTCTACGTGGTCGGCGATCCCGCACAGTCCATCTACGCCTACCGGGGCGCCAATCCCGACGGCCTCTCCGACCTCATCCGCCACGAGACCAATAGCATCTGGGACACCTACCACCTGTCGCACTCGTGGCGTAGCACCCCCGCAATTGTCGCGCTCGGCAACGAAATCATCGACCAACTCAGCGATTACTGCGACGACAAGCAACCCAGCCTCGCTGCCCACGACAACCTCAAAGGCACCATCCAAATCTGTCCTACTACCCACCCGACAACCGAAGCGGACTTGGTCATCGAACTCGCCACCCAGGCGCTCGCAGCCAAAGAATCCATCCTGTTTTTGCACCGCGCAAACGGCGATAAAACGCCCGCCTATCAAGCGCTCAAATCAAACCGTTTCCTCGAAAAGAAACTCGTGCGCTTCATGTCCGTCCACCAATCCAAAGGCCTGGAGGCCGACCGCGTCGCCCTGATCGGCTGCACCGCAGGAAAGTGGCCCGATCCGCGCGGAGACGAACAACAAGAAATCAACCTCTGGTACGTCGCCTGCACGCGAGCCCGACGCCACCTCACCATCATCACCCCCCTCAACCAGGACAAACTCGACAAGGAAGGCCAAATCGACACAAAACCGGCCGGCCCCACCCCGTTCATTGCCTGGCTCCCCTCCCTAACCAAGTTATGGACCGCAACCCAAACGCCCGCACACTGGCTTCAAACCGGACTCGACACCCATACCCAGGAAAGAGCAGAAAAATCCAGCGTCAAAGCCGCTCGCAGAAAGAAACTGCAGGCGCAGGCAGCCGCCGCCTTCAATTCCAAACCGGAACCAAAACCCGGCCAGCACCACATTTACTCGGTCGGAAAAACCAACCCCAAAGCAACCGCCGCCTGGATCAAAACCCGCTCCCAAACCGGCGACCAGCCCCAACCGGAATCCGGCGATATCCTCGAAAACAACCGGCCCCCACACCAAAACGAAACCAACCCCCTCCAACCGTTGTCCACCGAACAACGACGACTCCTCCACCAACTCCACTTCATCCGCAAACGCACGAGCCTCGTTATTCCTTTCCTCAGCAAAAAAGACGATTGGAACCTCGGCTTCAAATCCGGCTGGTGGACCAGGAATCCCATCACCAGCAAGTGGGAATTCACCGTCAGCTACTTAA
>SERZ01001300.1_pt1 | contig 14475 bp, 8 predicted proteins | sample 3171461 | NCBI WGS metagenome assembly SERZ01 (sample SAMN06051861, study PRJNA518727) | freshwater metagenome | biome: subpolar coniferous forest; feature: holomictic lake; material: water; isolation source: holomictic Lake 227, 6 m depth | place: Canada: near Kenora, Ontario | collected 2013-06-25... | reverse complement strand
CATCAGTCCCCTCAAGCAGCGCCGGATCATTTTTGCCGCCCGACATTACTTGGCGCTATGACAAAACAATAGGTGTAAATGGATAAAACTTTGGAAGACCACGTAAAATATAGACTTATATAAAACACAACAATTTATTTTGTGTTTTTATTGTCAGTCGCATAAAATATACGAAAGTTATATAAATTTATTGAAATAAATGAGGTGTTGGTCATGAGATTAGTGCGGTCTCTGAGCAAGGTGCTAATGATTGAGGAAGACGGACGCATCAATGCTCCGTTTAGCTTTTTCTTGAACACCCACAAGAACCCAAACACTCAGGAGTCGTTGGCGAGCAGCCTCAAGCTGTTCCACCGGTTTTTGCTGCATTTCAAAATTTCGCTGCCCGAGCGGGCGCTTGAAGGGCGATGCCTTGAAGAGCGTGAAATCCTGGCTTTAATTAATTTATCGTTCCGACCCCTGACGGATCTTCTCGACCCTCGGCGCATTGCCAAGCTTGTCGATGTGCGAAACGCTGAGCCCGACGAGGACCGAGATAATGCTGTTGTAGGGGGCACCGCAGACCAGCGTCTGAACGGTATCGCAGCTTTCCTGAAGGAATATCAAAGCATGGTGTCCGATTACATCAGGTCAGCTGACACCAGAGAGCGCCTGTCCTCTGCCTATCTGGCCTGCTGCGAGCGCCTGTGCCGGGCTGTTGGAGGGGCTGCAAGCAGTAGCGCGTATGACATCCGTTCCATGTCCTCGAAAGACTTTGTCGGGTGTATGAAAGTGGTTTACTCCAGTCCAAAGGTGCTCCTTGGTCAAAGCGAATCAGACCTTCACTTGCTACGCGACCGGGCGATGTTCATGTTGTCCTGCGAGGGGCTGCGACCCGGAGAGATTTGCAATGTTCGGGTCAACGATCTGATCAGGGGCCCAGACGGTTTGCTGTCACTCCAGGTTGCGGTCAACAAAAAGCACCGTAAGCAGGTTAAGAGTTCAACGCCGGTTCCCAAGGGTGCCTCAAGTAATCTGGTGCCCTATGCCACGGTGCGAATGATTCACCTTTGGCCCTTCACTCGCGATGCGCTCAAGGACTACATCAACGTGCCTCGCTCGGATGCAATCGCTCAGGCTGGCGAGGATCTCAGCTCTGGGTTCGTTTTCATCAAGAGCACCGGTGAACCGATCGGCTCGCGGCAGGCCGTGAGCCTGCGGTTCTCAAAGATGTGTGATGCGCTGCACCAGGCCGGGCACATGAAGATCGAGGCAGGCCCAGGTCGAGGCGATGGCACAAAAGACCAACTCAGCAGCTACACGATGCGCCACAGCGCAGCCAGCTACCTCTACGAGTCGAAGATGGCAGAACTGAAAAATAAGGATGCGGTGTTCGACTTGATGAAGGCACGGTTTGGATGGTCAGACAAGAGTCATACGCCGGAGCACTATGCCAGGCGTGGCATCGTGGACATCGCCACGGTGCAAGTCAATGAGATTTACGCCGAAATGCGAGCCGAGGTTGAGCGGATGGCCCATCGTAACGACCCCAAAAAAACCCAACGTACCGAGTAATCGAGACCCGCTATGGATCAACGAACCACCCATCAGATCGTCACCCAGACCCTGGGGAACACCACCTTCACTTGGAACGAACGCAGTCCACTTGAATTTGAGGCCGTGACCTGCTATGCGGTCGGCGAGCCTGAGTACCCGCAAAAGTTCGACCTTGCCCAATTGAGCTCAGGGTTCGAAGAGTCTTTCCTGCTCGGGCTCAAGGACCTGATCATGCAGCGGCATCTGAAGGTCAGAGTGACCTCCATGAAGAAAGAGTACGGCAAGGTGCTGTCGGTGTTCAAGAAAATCCAGTCCGTCCAGACATCCTCAGACCTTAATCAGCGGCTGATGGAGGCTGACAAGATCAGCGCCATCGACGCAGGCTTATTGCTGGCAGTGCGCGCAAAGCTGGCTCAGGATACGGGGTGGATCCATCGGACATGCTTTGAAATACTAAGAGAGTGGTTTCTCTACGCCGGCCAGGGCGCGGTCTTTAAGGATCTGGAGCGGGGGGACTTCCCGACGGGCGATCGATCAGGATCTGCCGATTTCAGGCGGCAGAAGATCATCGCCCAGGCCCTGAGTCGCACGTTGCAAATCGCCGTGCTGGTGGATTTGGAGCGCAGGTTTCAAGCCGGGGAGATTCACCTGGGCGTGTATGTGCTTTGGAACCTCACCAACACCCTCTATGCGCGCCCGGAGAGCCTGCGTCAGATTCGGTGTGGCGATCTCAAGTATTCAGAAAACAAGTCCACTGGCGAGATCCAATACACCGTGTGGGTGATGCCTGCTAAGCGTGCAGGAAAACGCATGCCCTATCCCCTGACCCCGATCCTTGGGCAAATGTTGGTCAAGCAGCAAGCGTGGGTGATCGAGAACGTCGGGCCGCTCTACGGACTGAGGCAAGACCTCGATCCCGAACAGCGCGCGGCCATCGAACTGCAGCTCGCGCTGTTTCCGCGTATCAACCGGGGCACGCGCAGGGGCTTCGAAATCAAGAACTTCGGGATGATGCAGGACGGCGGTGACTGTAGAGACAACTACCTCCAGCCGATCCAGAGAGGCCTGGACAACATTCTGGTGAACTTCACTGTGATGCGCCACACGATCGGCACGCAGTTGGCAGCGGCTGGTGTCAGCGTGGCGGTGATTCAGGCGGTCTTGCGGCACGCCACAGATAAAACCGCGAGGGTCTACATCGACCTGGCCGCCAAAGAGCTTCGTGAAGCACTGAACAATGGGCTTGAGGCCCTGGAGGAGTTGTTCCCTGCCTATAACGCGTTCATGAATGCGGCGCAGACCCGTGTGATGGCTCAACAGTCCCCTGAGCGCGTCGTCAACAGTCATGGTCCGATCGATCCTGCAACAGGTGAAATCGATGTGCAGACCACCGGCGGCTGCGGCAAGTCGGCCGCCTGTGCGTTTGCGCCCCTGTCCTGCTACGGGTGCTGGCGGTGGATTGCCAATATCGATGCTGACCATAGCGTAAATCTGCGCATGGTGCAGGTTCGGATCAAGGAGAACGAGGCCTTCGGAAAAACCATGCGAGCGATCGTCGAGCGGGATCAGCTTCTTGAGAAAGTCATCGAGTTGCGTATGGGGCAGTTCGAAAAACACAAGGCCGAACAGGCACGGCTTGTTGGTCCGCTGACGGGAGAAAATCAATGAAATCAAGTGCCAACAAAACGTCCGCAACGTCCAACGCATTGAACGAGTCAATCCCACTGGCCCCCGTTCCGGTTAAGGGATCGCAAGCATCCCCATCAGCATCCCAACCAGCGGTCGACCTCGACTCCAAAGCCCGCGAAGCAGCCTTGGCGTCCTTCATTGCCCGCGTCCAACTACGCTTTGAAACCCGCTTCCCCGGCATCGCCTATGACAGCCCTCAGTACGACTTCAGGCAGTCTTCTGGCCAAACCAACAGCAAAGGGCACCGGCTGACTTGGCAGCAAGTCCACCTGACCAAGGTTCAGCTCTCCAATCCGAACCGCGTTGAAGGCGAATTGAGCTCACTGCATCCGAGCTTTGCCCTTGCGGCTCGGGCCATCCTCGCCAATCGGGTGTATCTGAACAAGTCGAAGCAGGCCGGCAAGATTGAGTACGGGCTTCGGTTCCTGTCTTATCTGGCAAATTCCGGTGAGCAGGCGCTGGTCCTTCAATCGCTGCACCTCGTGGGCCTCACCTTGCACGATCTTGCGGTGCACCATCTGAAGCACATCGAACGCTGCGTGCTGACCACCAGCCTGACGCCGCAGATCGCCAAAGCCCTCAAGCGAGATAAGCACAGCCTGGACCATCTGATCGTGCCGGGGGTGGAGATGCGGGGAATGACTGCAACCAATAACCGCAAATACCTCTTAGCGCTCTACGAAGCCATTGCCGAACTGCAGAAGGCCAAGGTCATCAGTCCGATGCATGCGCGACTGACCCACGAAATCTCGGATCTGCTTCTCGCCATCGAGAAGCACCAGGCCAAAGCATTTCGCAAGGGGAAAGCGGCTGAACTCGAACCCGGCATTGCGGCACTGTCGGATGCGATCACCGCGATGGCAGACGGCGACCCGCGCCTGTCGGAAATCCAACAGGCGGCGCTCTGTGTGATGGGGCTTGAGATGTGCGCGCCCTCGCGGATCAATGAAGTGCTGGCGATGTCGATCCATGACCGACTGCGGGCTGTGGAGGCCTACGAGCAAGAGCCCGGTGAGGACGGAGGATCGGCGGGCGTGACGGAAGCAAGAGCGCTGCACCGCGGCCACGCAGGGATCAAGGAGGCATCGACTCCCAATGCCCTGGACACCGCGCCCAACACCGTACTGATGAAGGGTTCCAAGGGTGCGGCTTGGGGTCCCAAGCCCGTCTTGGACTTCATGCTGGTGATGTTTAACTGGTGTTTCGACCATCTGATTGAGATGGGGTCGCGCTCCAGAATGCTGCTTACGCATTATGAAAAGCACCCGACCACGCTCTACTTGCCGCCGGAGTTGGAGTATCTCAGGGGCAAGACACTGACCACCATCCAGATCGGCCGGATCATGCTGCTGGACGCCGACTTGGGGTTTGACAATGAGACCTTCAAGGCCAAAGTGGTGGCCGCCAGGTCCATGGCCTCTAAAGTTCAACAAGTTCTCATCAAATCCGGCCTGACGTTCACCCTGGCTCAGCGACCTGATCAGGCTGATCAGATTGTGGATGAGCGGGCTGGCTATATCGAGGCACAGGCCAAGAAGGCACCTGCCTCGTCCGACAGCGGCACGAAGGCTAAGGCCCTTAAAACTAATAAATTCGCCAAAACTGACAGTCGAACCGAATACGCTGAATGGTCCTCGATTGAAACCGAACTCCTGCGGCGTGTGAATGAGACGATGGACTCGATTCGCTGGGTGACTGAAATAACGCAATACAAGGGCCGCCTGAGCAATATGCTCATGCTCTTTGACCATCTAGGTGCAAGCTCTGCGTACCTGCCGGGTGCGCTGAACGCCGCAAACGTTGCAGAGCGTCTGAAGTCACGAAGAAACCGAAATAATGCACGGATCCAAACCGTCTTCGAAGCCCTCGACCTGACGATGCCGATGCTGTCAGAAGACGGCACCAAGGTGGAAATCGTTCCGGCTTACTGCCGCTCTCACGATCCGCGCCGCTGGCTGACCACAATGGCCTTGCGCCACGCTGGGCCCGAACTCAGTCGTTTGCTGATTAACCTGTGGGCCAACCGGGCCGATGTGGGGCAACTCAACGCCTACGACTACAGCAGCCCGGAAGGAAAGGCGGCCCTGACCGCGCAAGATGTGCCCCAGGGCATGCTCCCTGCACTCTTGAATGAGCACGATGATCTCAGCCTGATGCTCAAGGACGAGTTGATCAACGCATACAAACTCAAGACGCAATCCATTAGCGTGGGTCTCCACCCGATACGTTTCACCACGATGGATGCCATCCATTCTGCTGAGATGAACCATCCAGTGGCCAAGGCAGGCGGCAAGGTGATCCTCGTCTTCCCCTCGCCCTATGGTGTGTGCATACATCAGCATTACGAGGGCGGGTGCACCAACTATCGCGGCTGTGGCGGGGCGTGCTCCGACCAACGTTTAATTAAGGGCCATTGCCCGACCAACGAACAAGCCAGGAAACAGGCTAACAAACTTCACGATGTGATCGTGGCTCAGGTGCGCCGCCTGATCCTTGCACGGATCCGCCGTGTGGTTCACGACCTGGACAAGCTCGATGAGCACCTGAGCAGAATGATCCGACAGCATATGGATGAAGAAGCCATCGCTTCGAGATTGATCGCTGACTTCCTTGAGATCAAGGATCTCATCAAGGACGCGGCCTTCAAGGCCGACCTGGAGGACGCCTACGCGTTCCGGGGAATGGTCAAGGAACTCGATAACCCAGAGGTGAACTCTGGTGCGGTCATTCGATACGACAACCCCGAGCGTCATGGTCGCCCTGAGACAGAGCGGACCATTGAGGCGCTCGGCGGCCGTAAAGCCCTGGAGCAGGAGGCCAAGACTTTCCTTGAAGGGCGGGACTACATGCAACTTGAAAACCGGGCAGCCAATGAAACGGAGTTCAAGGATGGTGTAGACGCTAATGAAGACGATAGCGACGATGCAGGCAATGAAGATGTCGCGTGATCAAGGAGAACAACATGGCTAAACAGAAGGCAAGCTCTTCAGCAACTAGCGGAAAACCCGGTCGCCCCGAAGTGCTGACCGAGGAGATGGCGGGCAAGATTGCCAAGTTCATCGAAGTCCTGCCGGACATGGACGTGGAGGTAACCTGGGCCAACGTTGTGGCGCAGGTCAAGCGCAAGTTCGGGCTTGAGTTGGGCCGACGAGTGCTGGCGACCAAGCAGTGGGGTGGCAGGGCGATCATCGCTGAGGCATACGAACAGGCCAATGCCGTTCAGCGTCAATTGCGCGCCCAAGGTCGCTTGCGGACCAACGCAACCTTGTCGCGTCAGGCGCTGCAGTCTCGCATTGAGACTCTCACGGCCAAGCTCAGGGCGGCAGAGCAGACGATTGCGGAACTGCGTGTGATGCAGTACGACCAACTGGACATCCTGCGAGCCAAACAATTCGATCTGCGCATAGAAGTCGAAGCCCTCCGAAAACAGACGCCGGAGAAGGCATGAGCAGCGCGGGCAGTAACGGAATCTTGGACGGCAAGGCCAATGCCCAATGTTTTTTGGATTGGCAGAAGTCGGTCAAGGACTTCAAGCCATTCATCTATCAGGGCATGCTGAGCGTATCGCGCGTAGCGAGAGAGTGCGCGTTAAACCGGGATGTGTTCTACACCAATCCAGAAATCAGGGATGTCCTGTGGCCAGACCTGCTCCATCGACTTGAGGCAGATGGAGTTCTCAAGAATAGGGTGGCAAATCCTGTGGTGATGGTCATGCGTGAACCCAGTCGCTCAGGCATCGGTGAGGCGCGTATCAAACAGATTCAGGAAGAAAACGAAGCTTTGAAGGCAGAGGTCAGCGATTTGAGGAAGCAGCTCGGCCGATTCCAGGGAATGGATGAAATTCTGCACACGACAGGAAGGCTGCCATGGTGAGTTCTCGGGGAGAAGAGAGCCACCTGATACGGGTGCTCTCAGTGATTACACAGAACCGCAACGGCGTGATTCTCAGAGGACAGTGCATCACCGACTCCGGTGAAATCGCGGACACCCATCAACAGATTGTGGCTCGACTGCACGTGCGTGGCGTAGCCGTGCCGGTCATGGCGGGTCAGTGGTGGACAGTCAAAGGCAAAGTAAGCACGAAAAGTTTCATCAATGCCGGTGGCTTTCAGATGGTGCAAGACCAGATGGAAGTATTACCAGGTGACGCCATACTGAAGTTGCCATCCGGTGCACACATCGTCGACTACCTCAAGCGCAATCCCAGGTTCAGAGGTGTTGGCCCCGCCACCGCTGACAAGTTGTGGGAGACGTTCACGGACCGTTTGATTGCGATACTGGATGCTGGTGATTACAAGGCGCTTGAAGAAGTCGTCAGTCCCGGCAAAGCATTGGCATTGGTCCAAGGGTGGCACGAGGAAGGCTTAGGCAAGACACTTCAGTGGTTGGGTGCCAATGGTGTGGGCTTGGTGATCGGCAGACGGATCGCTGCTCACTTTGGTGCCGAAGCCGAGAACAAGATTCATGAAAACCCATACCGACTCCTGAGCTTTGCTGCCGGTTGGTCAGAGGTTGATGTTCTAGCAACCCAGAAGCTGGGAGTTGCAGTCAACGACGACCGCAGGCTTGCCGCTGCTGTGGAGGAAGTTGTTTACAGAAGGTTTAGTCTGGGCGACACCTACGTTCCGCTGTTCGATTTGATCAGCGGAATAAAGCGACTACTCACGAGCGAGGCGCACCAACAGGGCGTCATTGATGCCGCCATCGGTCACTCTGAGCGCACCGGGCGTCTGCTGTTCGACCAGCAGGGCAATGCCTACTCCCCTGGTGCATCAATCTTGGAAGATCGGGTGGTGCAGTGCATTGCGGCTCGGCAGGGGCTACTTAGTCCGGCGTGCAAGGTGGATGGACTCATAAGTGAATACGAGACGCGAGAAGGCAATGGATTCCTGCTCAACGACGAACAAAGGGCTGCGGTTCACCTTGTGGCCGATCATCACTTTGCGGTTATCACTGGAGGCGCTGGGTGTGGCAAGACGACGGTGTTGAAGGCGGTTTGCTTGGTTCTGGAGGCGCAGGGCTACGATATCGTCCAAGTCGCGCTGGCTGGGAAAGCGGTCAAGCGAATGCAGGAAAGCACGGCACGTGCTGCTCAAACCATTGCATCGTTCATCAAAAAGCTCAACGAGGGCACGGTGGTTGATTACTCAGGTCCCGCAGTCGGGCGTGCGATCCTGATTGATGAGGCCAGCATGGTGGACCTCATCTCGTTCTCAGCACTGGTACGGCAACTGCCAGACACAGTGAAGATCGTGCTCATTGGCGACCCTCACCAGTTGCCTCCTGTTGGGCCTGGCCTGATCCTTCATTGCTTGACTGATGGCATCGTTCCCCATGTAGAGTTGAAAGTGGCTAAGCGCTTCGGCAACGAGATTGCTGAGGTGGCCAACAGCATACGGGACGGTGTATTCCCGGTGCTCAAGAAACATGGTCCGGTCCGATTCACTGAGATTGGGGACCACGAAATGGCAGAAGTTGCCGCCAAGGAGTACCTGGCTCAGCCATTGGATAGCGTTGTGTTGTGTTCTACGAGAGCACTGGCGGCGAACATCAATCAACGTGTTCAGGAGACGCTGGCAAAGGGGAGAAAGGAAGTCGTCACTTGGAATGACGAAGCAGAGTGTTGGGCCGGGGCAAGACTGCGGGAAGGTGACCTGGTGATATGCACCAGGAACCATTGGGACCTGGGTCTTCAAAACGGATCAATGGGGAGAATAGTGTCCGTCGAGCACCATGGAGACGATCAAATCGGTCAAATAGAGTGGGACGACGGTCTCGTCAGGGGATTCGATGAGGCGCTGCTGGATAGTCTGGAACTTGGGTATGCGCTCACTGTTCACAAGAGCCAGGGATCTCAGTGGAAACGGGTGGTGGTTTGCCTACCGTGCAGTAGCAAGATGGTGGATCGAAGCCTCATTTACACGGCAGTAACCCGTGCGCAGTCAGAGGTGTTCCTTCTGGGCAGTCAGACTGGAATTCAAGAGCAAGTCGGTCGAAAGAAGGCAGCAGACCGTCGTCGGGTTGGCCTGCCAAAGAGGTTGAAGGCAATGAGGGTGTATGCCGCTTCACCAGCGCAACTTGATGCAGGGGCTCCTATGGGCGCAGCCCATGTAGGCCTCAGGCCGTAACGGATGTTGGTCATCCTGACTGATAAACACGGTTGTTACCCCTCGTGTAGAGGGGTCGGCGCACCGCGCCGGGGGTTAGCTTTACCTTCCCGCAGCCGCATATAAATACTTCTGAAATCCGCCAAACATCGTCCGAATCTGTGTGGTGCCGCCCAAATCGGCCACGGCATCCGAGATCGCATTGTTGTACTTGAGTCGCAGTAACGGCGTCAGCTTGTCAGCGTCCAGCTCGTCCACCCCTTGGGTGACGTACTGGGCCAGCACAAAATCAAGAAATGCCTGCTGCCGGTCGTTGAAGTGTTGGTGGGTCTCGGCCCTAGCCTGGTCGGCGCGCTGGACCCGCGTTTCAGGTGCGGCGGCAAACGCGACATAGGCCAGAACGTCAAACAAGTCGCTGTTTTCGGCCTCAATGGCCTTCTGCATCTCAAGCAGCGGCTCCTTGCTGAAACCCTTGTCAGCCAACCCTGCCAGCAGGGCCTTGCGTGTGTCGGGTGAACTCCAGAGGGTACGCAACTCGTCTTCGTCCTTGAAAAACTCCGGCAGTACGCCATACAAGTTTTCCAGAAATTGGGCCGCCGACATTGGCGTGCCGTCGGCGCTCCAGAACGTGGTGGCCATCATGTTTTGAATCAGTCGAACCTTGCCGTCGGCCAGCTTCACTTCCAACTTGACCGGGCGCGGGGGTGGTTCCGGCACCGGGCCGGGGCCCGGTGGTTCAGGATCTGGCTTGCCAGTGCCCCCACCACCGCCCGCAGGTTCCAACTCAGCTGGTTCACCGTCCCACTCGGGGTCACTGAAGTGGTGGTGCGCCCGCACAAAGTCATATATCGTGAAGTAATCCTTGCCGTCAAACAGACGGGTGCCACGGCCAATGATCTGCTTGAACTCGATCATGGAACCGATGGGCCGCATCAGCACGATGTTGCGCACGTTGCGGGCATCGACGCCGGTTGACAGCTTCTGCGAGGTGGTCAGGATGGTCGGAATGGTCTTCTCGTTGTCCTGGAAGGCTCGCAGGGCGTCATTCCCGCGTTCGCCATCATCGGCGGTGACCCGAGTGCAATACATCGGGTCGGTGCTGGTCTTCATCTGGTTGATCAGGTCGCGCACCATCAGGGCATGGGCCTGGGTGGCGCAAAACACGATGGTTTTCTCGCGCTGGTCGATCATATCCATCAGCAGTTTGACCCGGTAGGCTTCACGCTCGGGGATCACGATGATGCGATTGAAGTCGCTTTCCACGTAGCGCTTGCCCGCCACCACTTCGCCTGCTACCACCGCGTCATCCGGGGTGTAGGTGTAATCGTCCAGCGTGGTGGCAATCTGCTTGACCTTGAACGGGGTCAAAAAGCCGTCGTTGATGCCCTCTTTGAGCGAGTACACATAAACCGGATCGCCAAAATAAGCATAGGTGTTGGCGTTGGTCGTGCGCTTGGGCGTGGCGGTCAGGCCCAGTTGCACGGCAGGAGCAAAGTAGTCCAGGATGGCGCGCCAGTTGCCTTCGTCGTTGGCCCCGCCTCGGTGGCACTCGTCCACCACGATGAAGTCAAAGAAGTCCGGCGGGTAGGCACCAAAATACGGGGTTTCGCCCGGCCCACTCATGAAAGTCTGGAAGATGGTGAAAAAGACGTTGCCGTTCTTCGGCACGCGCCCGGTGCGCCTGATTTCATCGGGGGCAATGCGCACCAAGGAGCCGGGCGAAGTGTTCTCGAACGCTGAAAACGCGTTGTAGGCTTGGTCGGCCAGATTGTTGCGGTCGGCTAAAAACAGCACGCGCGGGCGGCGAGTCGGCGCGGTGCCCGATTGCCAGTCTTTCAGGTTCCAGCGGCTTTGAAACAGCTTCCAGGCCAACTGGAAGGCAATGAAGGTCTTTCCGGTGCCGGTCGCCAACGTCAGTAATATCCGGTCGCGCCCAGAAGCGATAGCCTCCAGCACGCGGGTGATGGCAATGTCCTGGTAATAGCGCCCCTGCCAGGTGCCGCCCTGGTCCTCAAACGGGATGGCAGCAAAACGGTCACGCCAGACGGCGCTGGCCAGGTCGGCCTCTGCAAAGGTTTGGGCCCACAACTCATCTGGGCTGGGGTACTGCGCCAGGTCACCTTCGCTGCCGGTGGCCATGTCGATGCCGTAAATCTTTTGACCGTTGGTGGCATAGGCAAAGCGCACCGCCAGCTTGGTGGCGTAACTCTTGGCCTGGCCGACGCCCTCGGTGTAAGGCTTGTCCCAGGCTTTGGCCTCGATCGTAGCCAGCTTGGTGTTGCGGTAGACCAGCACATAGTCGGCAATCTCGGCGCGCGCCCGCTTGCCACCGCCCAGTAGCCGCCCCGGTGTGATCTCGCACTGCTTTTCACGCAGGATGCGCGAGCCTTCGACCACGCCCCAACCGGCGGCCCTCAGTTCGGGGTCAATGTGGTCGGCACGGGTTTCGGCTTCGTTCATGGCGCGGGTACTCTCACAGGTCGCCGTTGAAGGCTCGGTGCAGCAGGGACTTTTTCATCTCGTCAAGGGCGGAGAGCTTTTGCTGGTAGATGGATTCGAGGCGTTGGGTTTCGGCAGCAACGTCGTCAATTTGATCGCCTATTACTTTCTGCCTCTCCAGGCTTGGCAGATCAAAACTGAGGTTACTCAAATCAGTGTTGCTTAAGTTCGGCATCACCGCACCGCCAGCTATTTTCTCAAGCCTTTGTTTACAAGCATCTGACCGCAAATATCGTACGAGATAGCCTGAGTCACAGCGGGGTGAAGGTTTGATATAAAAACTCCCTGTTCCGCATAGCCAACCATTTTCAGCATCAGTGACCAATGCACATCGACCCATTTCCCCTCGACGGCCAATAACAACATCTCCCTTGCGCATGATGTAGCTAGAGAGCTTTCGCGCTGTCGCTTCTGAAACAGTCTTGCGATAGTCAGGCTCAATACCAACGTTTGTGATGTGAGCCGGATTTACCAATGGAATTCCGTTTTCTACATAGTCACTTTTATGGAGCAAAGAACCGAAGGGGCCGGTAAACACTCCACCTGTAGCTTTGCCTAAAGTCGTCTTAGTCCATCCCTCGCCGCTTTGTGTAAACACCGTCTGTAGGTAACTCTCAAAGATGTCCCGCGCATTCTGCAGGTTCTTCTCTGCATTGGCCTTGGCGGTGGCGATGCCGTCAAAGGCTTCGTCGAGGAGGGTGACGATACGTTGCTGTTCGGGGAGCGGTGGAAGATCAACGGCTACGGCTTGAAGTTTTTGTATCGTCAGTGTGTCAACCGTGGCACCATTCCCTCTGTCTAGCTGATCAAAAAACAAAGGCGACTTTAGCCACCAATTGATGAACTCACTGTTCACATCGGTGGTTTTCTTTAACCAAAGAACACTAGCGTCCTTAAAGTAAAAGCGATCACTATCCTGCACGATGTATGAGTTTCCAATCGTACCGATGGCGGTAATCATGATGTCACCAGCGTTCGGTACGCCATTCTTTGCGGCAAACTCCGCATACAAATCTTCGGAAATAAACAGCGCGTTATTCACGAACCCCTCAGCCGCAAGCAGCGTAATTTCACGGCCTCGGTAAAACGGTACCCCTTCGCTTTGCCATTGCGACTGCAAGACTCGCCTACTTGAGCCAACACGGAACAACTCGCCGAGCGACTTACTCGACCTCGCCGCCGTCATGCCCAATCTGCCGGTGCCGACACTGTTGTCCGTTGCTTCTGGAAATTTAAGCTAAATCGGCCTGTAGCCCTGGCTGAACTTGCGCAAGAAGCTATGAATTCAGTAGCGATCACAGCAACTCCCGAATCGTCGCCAGCACCTCAGCACTCTCGGCATCGAGCGCAGCGATCTCGTCCATGATGTCTTGTGGGCTTCGGTGCGCCACCACTTCGCCGCCATTCGGGTTCTTGGTCGATAAGTCAAACGTGCTGGCGTTGACGGTGGTCACGTCCACCGACCAGCTCTGCGCGCTGTCGGCAAAGGTCTTCTGCGCCGTGATGAACTGAGCCAGGTCGGCATCGTTGAGCGGGTTGGTCTTGCCCATGTTGCGGCCGACATTAAGCTGGTAGAACCAGACCTTGCGTGTGGGCGCACCTTTTTCAAAGAAGAGCACCACGGTTTTGACACCCGCACCCTGAAAGGTGCCACCAGGGCAGTCCAGCACGGTGTGCAAGTTGCAACTCTCCAGCAGCAGCTTGCGCAGGCTCACACTGGCGTTGTCGGTGTTGCTCAAAAACGTGTTCTTGATGACGATGGCTGCACGACCACCGGCTTTGAGCGACTTGACGAAATGCTGCAGGAACAGAAACGCCGTCTCGCCGGTCTTGACGGGAAAGTTTTGCTGCACCTCTTTGCGCTCTTTGCCGCCAAAGGGTGGATTGGCCAAGATCACATCAAAGCGGTCTTTGTCCTGAATGTCGGCAATGTTCTCGGCCAGTGTGTTGGCGTGAACGATATTGGGGGCCTCAATGCCGTGCAGGATCATGTTCATGATCGCAATGACGTAGGCCAGGCTCTTTTTCTCTTTGCCGTAAAAGGTGCGGGTTTGCAGCGTCTTCTGGTCAGAGGTGGTCAGGTTGGGCTGGCGTTGCAGATAGTCAAAAGCTTCACACAGAAAGCCAGCAGAGCCGCAGGCACCGTCATAAATACGTTCGCCAATCTTGGGGACCACGACCTGGATCATGGCTCGAATCAGGGGACGCGGTGTGTAATATTCGCCGCCGTTTCGACCGGCATTACCCATGTTTTTGATTTTGGCTTCGTACAGGTGCGACAGTTCGTGCTTTTCAGTCTGTGAGCGAAAACGCAGTTCATCCACCAGTTCGATCACATCGCGCAGGTTGTAGCCGCTCTGGATGCGGTTCTTGATCTCGCCAAACACCTCACCGATTTTGTATTCGATGGTCTGCGGCCCACTGGCACGCTGCTTAAAGCCATGCAGATAAGTAAACAGCTTGTTGTTGACGAAGTCGCGCAGGTCATCGCCAGTCATGGCGGTGTTGTGATCGAGCTTGCCGTCTGCACCTTTTGGCGTAGCCCAGGATTCCCATCGGTAAGGCTTGTCGATGATGAAGCTGTAAGTCTTGCCGTCCAGCTCGGCTTCAAGCGCCTTGTCGGCTTCGAGGGCATCGAGGTACT
>SERZ01001296.1_pt1 | contig 14537 bp, 9 predicted proteins | sample 3171461 | NCBI WGS metagenome assembly SERZ01 (sample SAMN06051861, study PRJNA518727) | freshwater metagenome | biome: subpolar coniferous forest; feature: holomictic lake; material: water; isolation source: holomictic Lake 227, 6 m depth | place: Canada: near Kenora, Ontario | collected 2013-06-25... | reverse complement strand
GCTCACCAATTTCCTTGGCCGCCTCCTGGCTACGCTCGGCGAGCTTGCGCACTTCGGCCGCCACCACCGCAAAACCTTTGCCATGCTCACCCGCACGGGCCGCTTCAATGGCGGCATTGAGCGCCAGCAAATTGGTCTGGTAGGCGATGTCGTCGACGATGCCGATCTTGGACGCGATCTGTTTCATGGCAATCACGGTCTGGCTCACGGCGCTGCCGCCGTCCACCGCTTCTTTGCTGGTTTTGGTGGCCATGCCGTCGGTCACCTTGGCGTTGTCGCTATTTTGGTTGATGGAGGCCGACATCACGTCGATGCTGGACGTGGTTTGCTCCACGCTGGCCGCTTGTTCGCTGGCGGCTTGTGACAGCGATTGCGCGGTGGCGCTGACCTGGTTGGCCGCGCCAGTGAGGGCGTCGGCAGCAGCGCGCACTTCGTCCATGATCCGGGTCAGGTTCTCGGCGGTGGCGTTGGCACTGTCCTTGACCTGGCCAAAAAGGCCTTGGTAGTCGCGCTCAATGCGCTGGGTCAGGTCGCCTTCGGCAAAGGCGGCCAGCACCTGGGCCACATCGTTCAAACCCTGCTCACTGGTGTCGATCAGCTGGTTCATGCCGGTCGAGAGGTTGGCAAAGAAACCGGTCTTGCCGTCCATGCTCAGGCGCTGGCTGAAGTCGCCTTGCGCTGCGGCCTGCACCATGGTTTCAATTTGCTGCTCGGCGATCAGTTGCTCGGTCACATCAGACCACTGGCCCACCGTGCCCATGCGTTCACCGCCGTTGCCGATCACTGGCGTGGTGCTGAGGTCGTATTGGCGCCCACCCAGGGTCAGCCGTGAATGGGTCATGCCACTGAGGTTGCGCAGACGTGCCAGCGCGGCTTGCGGATCGGCGTAAAAGACGCCCACACTGCCATTGACGATGCGGTCCGGGTCAAAGCCAGGAATCTGCTTGCGAAACCCGTCCTGGTACTTGCGCAGCGTGGCTTGCAGAGCGTGGTTGATATAGATGACGGTACCGTCGTCGTCGGCAATGCGCACCGGCAGGCTGACGTTGTCCAACGCCGATTTCACCCGGGCGTTGAAACTGGCTGCCTGGGCTGACGCCACCATGGTGTCGCGGGCTGCGTTGGCCACGTCGGTCATGCGCTGCTGCTGGCCCGGCAAGGCCAGCATGTGCTCGGAAAAATCACCCTTCGCGTACTGGTCGAGCAAATCCACCAGCCGCAGCATCACCGTGATGTGGGTCTTGACCAGCTCGTTGCTGGCCTGCGCCATGGCGCCATAGCTGCCTGGCAATTCGTGGGCGGGCATCTGGAAATTGATCATGCCCAGTGCGTGTTGGCGCGCCATCTCGGCTTGCGCAGCCTGGAACTGCGCCAGCACCGTCTGCATATTGGCCATCGAACCGATGAGCTGGCCGATTTCGTCCTGCCGGTCGGTGGTCAGCACCTGCGTCAAATCACCTTGTGCGATCGACTCCGCAGCGCCACGGACCTGCTCCATGGGCCGCGTCACCATGCGGCGAATCAGGAGCAACCAGATGCCGGAAATCAAGGCTACGATGCCCAAGCCCAGCACCGCATAAAAATTACGCAGGCTGTTGACTTCCGCCGTGAACTCGTCCACATAGGTACCACCGGCCACCACCCAGTTCCAGTTCTTCAGGTAAATGAAGGCCACCAGTTTGTCACGCGGCGCGGTTTCGCCCAGCTCTTTGTTGATCCACGGGTAGCGAATCACGCCGGTTCTCTTTTCCAGAATTTCCTTGATGAACTCGCGCCCACTGGCGTCCTTGGAGCCCAGGATGTTTTTGCCTTCCAGCGACGGGTGCACCAGCAGATTGCCAAAGTTATCGCCAGCGCGGGCGTCAAGCACATAAAAATAGCCAGACTGGCCCATCTTGATGCTGCGGATGGTTTCTTTCAGGGTTTTCAGGTAGTCCGAAAAATCAAGCCCGACAAAGCTCAAGCCAACGATCTTGCCCGAGGCGTCCTTGATCGGGTCGTATTGCGTCATGTACTGGTGACCAAACAAGGTGGCCAGACCGGTGTAACTGGCACCCTCCAACACAGCCTTGTAACCGGGGTGCGCCCGATCCAGCAAGGTGCCCACGGCACGCTCGGCCTTGTCATTTTTAAGCGAGGTGGTGATGCGCACAAAATCGTCCCCGGACTTGGCGAACACAGTGGCCACAGCACCGGTCATCTCGGTAAAACGGTCCACGGCCCCAAAATCGAGATTCACTATTTTCTTGTCGAGCTTGAGGACCGGTGTGGCGCGCCCCTTGATGTCGAGGGTGGCCGCGTCCAGCTCAAATGTTCCCTTGAAACTGGTCTGAAAGGCCTTGGCCAAGGAAGCGGTGCGAATTCTCAGGTCTTTGTCCGAACTCTCGATCAGGTCAGTCAGTATCTTGGTCTTGTCATTCAATTCGGTGGTGGCCCGGGCTTCAATCGTGTTGGAGACCGAATAACTGATGGCCAGCACAAACAAGGTGAGTACCGTGGCGACCAGCAGAAAATTGCTGAGCGTGAGCTTGGCGCCCAAACTCATGCGCCGCCAGTGGAGAGGAAATGTGAACATTGATGGTTTGCCTTCCTGAGTGATCAATGGTTATAACCGGGAACGATGACCCGCTAAGAACCTAATCCCTGCAGCCCCTGAAAAACAAATTAATTCCATGGATTTAAATTGAGTTAAGTCAAATCTAGCATTTTTCCAAGCCCCAGAATCCGGGCACTTAACTGAAATAACTTATGACCACAAAATGCGGCGAGCTCATTTCCGACCCCGTGCCTGATCACCCCTTGCTGGCCGGTCGACTGGAGATCGGGCGCGGTGAAAACACCATCGTGCTGGAGGGCGATGTGGTCGACGGCCATGAGCATGTTTTCAAGGTAGTCTCATCGCCCACCGACTACGCCTACTACACCGCCACCGACCGACCCACCGGCACCCATTTTCCGGTGGTCTATGCCGATCACGGCACGGCGGGACGCTCAAGCCGCGGTTATGAATTTCACATTATTGAGGTTGAAAAACTCTACCCACTGCCCGGCACCGGCGACGCCACCGAACTGGCGAGCAAGATTTCAACGCTCTACTTCAATGGCTGCCAAACCTGGCGCTACCTGGCGCGCGACATGGGTCGTATTGCACTGCATCATCTGGTGGTGACCCCGATGGGCTGGACCGAAACAGTTCAAAAATCACTCAAGGCGCTAGAGATGTTTTCAGTGGAATACGACGCCCTGCCCGACCTGCTGAAGGCCGACAACCTGATGATCCGCAAGGACGGCACCCTGGTCTTCTCGGACCCGGTTTTTATGGGGTAATTTTTGTCTGGGCCGATTGCATCGACCACACGCCATGCGCGATCGCCTGAAGCCGCTCAAAATCAATCGGCTTGGCAAGAATCTCCACCGATTCGGGCAGCCCACCATGGGCGTTGATCTCAGCCAAGGGAAGCCCGGTAACCACCACAATCGTCATTTTTTTGAAACGAGACATCTCGCACAAAGACCGCACGACCTGAAACCCGTTGGCACCGGGAAGGCGTAAATCACAGATTAAAAGTCGGGGAGACATTTCGCCGACCATGACCAAACCCTCGAAGCCGTTGGTCGTTGTATAGACCGTGACCTTGAACGACCATTGGGCGATGTGACGGCGGTAAAGCTTGAGCAGCGACAGATCGTCTTCGATGATCAAAAGCGGCAGGGCATCAGGTTTTTGCGCCAATGGCACCCCTTGAGCGCGTTCGCGCATGACCCGGGTTACCGATTGATGGGTAATGCGTCGGTGGCCACCTGCCGTCTTCCACCCTTCCAGATAGCCCTTCTCAAGCCATTGTTGCGCCGTGCGCAGTGAGACGCCCAACAAGGTCGCTGCTTTTTGAGTGGTGAAGTAATTCTGTGACATACGTTTTTTGGGGATGCAAGACAGAAAAATGAACCCTGAAGTTTCACTTTTTCGAACAGTTTGACCTTCTCAATTCTAATTTTGATAATACCCCTCGATTTTTCTCTACCTAAACATGTTCTTCCCACTGTTCCTGGTCGCCGTGGTTATTTCATGTGTGACGCCTTATCTAATCTGGCAAAACCGTCGCGCCAAGCATGCGGAAAGGGCCATTGACAGTGCCAACGCCGGCTATTGGATTCTGAATACCGAGGGCGTGTTCATCGACGTCAATCCCGCCTACTGCCGCATGGTGGGCTACAGCCGCCCTCAAATCCTGTCGATGCACATTGCCGATTTCGAGGCCGAAGCTACGCAAGCGCAGATTCGGGCGCAAATCCAGCGAATTGTCAAAAATGGCCAGGAGCAATTTGAAACCCGGCACAAAAAAAGCAATGGTGACTGGGTTGATCTGGAGATCACCGTCACCGCCGTGGGCCGGCAAGTCATTGCATTTTTACGCGACATTTCCGATCTCAAGAAGGCGGCGAATGTCATCAATGACCTGGCATTTTTCGACACCCTGACGGCCTTGCCCAATCGGCAGCTTTTGCAAGACCGCATGGAGCAAGCCGTGTTGAACGCGGCACGCATCGGGCGCCATGGTGCCATCTTGTTCATTGACATTGACCACTTCAAAACACTGAACGACACCTTGGGTCACGCTAAAGGTGACAAATTATTGCTGCAAGTGGCCCAAAGACTCACCACCTGTGTGCGCGAGGGCGACACCGTGGCTCGTTCTGGTGGCGATGAGTTCGTGGTGGTATTGGCCGGTTTGAACGAAGGTGCCCATGAAGCGGCAGCTGAGGCAGAGGTGATCGCGAAGAAAATTCTTAGCAGTCTCGCACTCACTTACAGGTTGGGCGCCATCGAACAGCACAGCACGGCCAGCATGGGGATCACCTTGTTCAGGAACACCACAGTGTCGACTGAGGACTTGATGAAGCAAGCTGATTTGGCCCTGTACAAGTCCAAGGAATCGGGGCGCAATGCGCTGCATTTTTTTGATCCAGCCATGCAGGCCACCATTGTGGCGCGCACCACTCTGGAGGCAGACTTGCGCACGGCCCTGCTGGAGAAGCAGTTTGTGTTGCACTACCAGCCGCAGGTGGCGGGCGAGCAGCAACAGGTCACGGGTGCAGAAGCACTGGTGCGCTGGTGTCACCCCACGCGTGGCATGGTGTCGCCGGTTGAATTCATTCCTTTGGCCGAGGAAACCGGCCTTATTTTGCCCTTGGGCCAATGGGTGCTGGAAACCGCTTGCCTCCAGTTGACCGAGTGGGCGACACGACCCGAGCGGGCCGATCTCATTCTGGCCGTCAATGTCAGTGCCAAGCAACTGCAACAGGACGATTTTGTGAGGCAGGTGGTTGCCGTGCTGGAGCGCACCGGCGCCAACCCGCTGAGGCTCAAACTGGAACTCACTGAAAGTGTGCTGATCTCAAATCTGGAGTCCATCATCACCAAGATGAGCGCGCTGAAGGCGCTGGGCGTCGGCTTTTCGCTCGACGACTTTGGCACCGGATATTCGTCACTGGCTTACCTCAGCCGCTTGCCACTGGACCAACTCAAAATTGACCGCTCTTTTGTGATGAACATCGAAACGAGCGAAAACGCAGTTGCGATCTGTGCGGCCGTTATCAGTCTGGCGCACAGTTTGCGGCTGCAGGTGGTGGCTGAAGGGGTTGAGACCGAGGCCCAGCGTTACTTTTTGAGCACCGTTCATCGTTGCAAGCTGCTTCAGGGATATTTGATCAGCAGACCCCTGCCGATCGAAAATTTTGAAACTTTTATCCAGCAAAATAGCAGCGTTTAATATGGCGCTGCGCCGAACCAGTTAATTATCAAAGTCAGCTTTCGACTGACGAACCATGGGAGTGGAATTTGATGCGCTTTATAAAGTGGCTTAGACACGCCAACTTGGCCCTGCCAGTCGGCCTGTTCTTGCTGGGGTTGGTCTCGTCAACCAGCTTCGCCCTATGGAAACAACGTGAGATCGGCTTGGCGGCTGAACTTCAATTTCAACGAAGAATTGACCGGGTGACCGATGGCGTTGAAGAGCGATTTAGCGATGTTATTCATGGCCTGAACGGGCTAAAAGGCTTATTCGCGGCGAGAGAAAACGTTAAACGTGCTGAATTTATGGCCTATATGGGCTCGCACGATTTGCCCAATGAGTTTCCAGGCGTGCGGGGGTTTGGATACCTGCAACGTATCAAGCCCGGCTCTGTGCCTGCATTTGTGGCCGACACACGAGCGGACGGCATGCCGCAATTTGCCATCAAACAGCTGTACAACACCAGCCCTGATGACCTTTATGTCGCCAAGTTCATCGAACCGGTCGCTAGCAACGCCGGCGTTCAGGGTTTGGATGCGGGCTCCGAGACAGCGCCCCGCGAGGCTTTGTTGCACGCCATAGACACAGGGGAGCCCACGCTTACTTCGACGTTCAAGTTGGTGCAGGACAAAGGCAATACGCCGGGCGTTTTGTTACTTATGCCGGTGTATGCCAATGGCTCGCGCCACCTCACGGTACAGGAGCGACGTAATGCCATCATCGGCTTTGCGTACGCCCCGATCGTGATTTCAGAATTTCTCAACAAGTTGGCAGAGGTAAAGACAGACCGCGTTGATTTCGACCTGTTTGACGGCATTCCAGGGTCCCCTGGCGCCACGTTGATGTTTGACGCCGACAAGCACAGCACCCACCAGACAGGCGTCAACTCGGCGCCCTCCGATCGGCGGTTTTCAGTTATAAAAACGCTGGCTCTGCCGGGGCGCGACTTCATGATTCGGGTGAACTCCACAACGCAGTCTGATGCCCAGTTCGACCAAACCACGCCCTGGCTGATCTTTTTCACCGGCACTTTATTAAGCGGCTTGCTCGCGCTGCTGTTGCGCCAACAAATCCTGGGACGCCGCCGTGCCGAGCAACTGGCACAGGGCATGACGACCGAGCTGGCGCAAATGGCGCAAGTCGTACAACACACTTTCAATGCGGTGTCGATTGCCGATCGACAGGGCCGAATCAAGTGGATCAACCCAGGTTTTGAATGCATCTCGGGCTATAGCGCTGCTGAGGCCGTGGGCAAGACGCACGCAGAACTACTTGGCAGCGGCAAAGCAGATCCTTTGGTGCTCCAGCAACTCGCTGAGGCGGCTGTGTCAGGGCGTCATTGCCGGGTCGAGATTCTCAACCGCGCCAAAGATGGCCGCGAATACTGGGTTGATACCGAAATTCAGCCGCAATTCGATGCCCTAGGCCAAGTCGCCGGCTTCATGGAAATCAGCAGCGACATCACGGAGAGCAAACAAGCCGAGCAAAAAACTCAGCAAAGTGAGCATCTGCTACGCGTCTCCATTGCGGCGATCGACCAGGCTTATGCCCTGTATGACGCGGACGATCGACTGGTCTTTTGCAACGAAAAATATGTCCTTCTTTTCGAAAACAACAAGGACCACGTCACGCCCGGCGCCCGCTTCGAAGATCTGATTCGTTTTAGCGCCGAACAGGGCATGTATCCCGATGCCCATGACCGGATTGACGAATGGATGGCCGAGCGCCTGGAAGCACACCGCGCCTGTGAGTCCACCCTGGTCCAGACACGTGCGGATGACAGCGTGTTGAACATCATCGAGCGCAAGTTGCCAGACGGACAAACGGTATGTTTGCTGATTGACGTCACCGCGTTTGTGCGCGCCACCCAGGCAGCCGAGTCGGCCAATGTGGCCAAGAGCCAGTTTCTGGCCAATATGAGCCACGAGATCCGCACCCCGATGAATGGGGTTCTGGGCATGCTGGATCTGCTCAACGGGACTGCTCTGGACGAACGCCAGCGTGACTACGCCCAAAACGCCAAAGGCGCTGCGCGCTCCTTGCTGGGCATCCTCAACGACATCCTTGACTTCTCCAAAGTGGAGGCCGGGAAGATGGAACTCGACCCCGAACCTTTCTCCATGGCGGATGTCACGCGCGATCTTCACACCATCTTGTCGGCCAATCTCAAGGAAAAAAAGATCACCTTGAAGTTTGAGTCAGACCCCGAACTGCCCCTGTTGATGGTGGGTGATGCCGGACGGCTGCGACAGGTGCTGATCAATCTCGGTGGCAATGCCATCAAGTTCACCACGCAAGGTGAGGTGTGTATCAGGGTTCGCGTGCGCCGGCAAGACGCCGCCAAAGTCGTTTTGGCTTTTGAGGTCATTGACCCCGGAATTGGTTTGTCGCCAGAGCAACAAAACCGCGTGTTTGCAGGCTTCTCGCAGGCCGAGGCCTCGACCTCGCGCTGCTTTGGTGGCACCGGTTTGGGCCTGGCCATCAGCCAGCGCTTGGTAGCCCTGATGGGCGGCGAAATCAAGGTCACCAGCAGCCTCGGGGCCGGCAGCACGTTTTATTTTGATGTGCATTTTCCGCTGTACGAACCACCTATCAGTACGGCCACCGAGGCGACAAAAAGCGCACCAAGGGAAGAAGTCATCGACTCAGAACCCCAACTGGCGGGACTTCGCGTGCTGCTGGTAGAAGACAACCTCATCAACCAGATGGTGGCGCGCGAATTATTGAATAAACGAGGCGCCGTGGTGCAACTGGCGGAGAACGGTCAACTGGCCGTGGACGCTTTGCTCGCCACACCAGAAGGCTTTGATGTCGTCCTGATGGATTTGCAAATGCCGGTGATGGATGGCTTGCAGGCCACCCGGCACATTCGCCAGCAACTCAAATTGACCCGGCTGCCCATCATCGCGATGACCGCCAACGTGATGGAATCAGACCGGGACGACTGCCTGGCCGCTGGCATGAACGACCATATTGGCAAGCCCTTCAATGTCAAGGATCTGGTGGCGCGCCTGCTGCACTTTACGGGCGGCAAGCGCTAGTCAGCGACGTCAATCGCCTTAACCCGCCAGCCCCACATAGACGTTTTGCACATCGTCGTTGCCATCGATGGCAGCGAGGAAGGCTTCGACTTCTTCCAGGTGTTCGGGGCTCAGATTGGCCGGGTCGACTGGGTTCTTGGCTTTGTAGCCCAGCTTGGCCGACAGGACACTGAAGCCGTGGGCAGGCAGCGCGCGGCTGACCAGATCAAGATCGCTGGCATCGGTCAGGAACATCGTGTTGCCTTCTTCCTCGCCCGGCTCAAAGTCCTGCGCACCCGCTTCGATCGCGGCCACTTCCGGGTCGGAACCAGCGGCTGTGGGTTCAGCTTCGATCATGCCGACATGGTCAAAGTCCCACGAGACCGAGCCCGAGGTGCCCAACTGGCCCTTGCGAAACAGCACGCGCATTTCAGGGGCGGTGCGGTTCACGTTGTCGGTCAGGCACTCGACCATGACGGCGACCTGGTGCGGCGAAAAGCCTTCGTAGATGACGTGCTCAAAATGAACCGCTTCGCCGGTGAGGCCCGCGCCCTTCTTGATGGCTCGGTCTAAAGTTTCCTTGGGCATTGAGACTTTGCGGGCCTGCTCCACCACCAGGCGCAGGCGCGAGTTGGAGGCCGGGTCGGCACCGCTGCGGGCCGCAATCATGATGTCTTTGGCCAGACGGCCAAACAATTTACCCTTGGCATTGGCTGCCAATTCCTTACCTTTTGCTTTCCACTGCGCGCCCATGTCTGATATTCCTTGGTGTTGTTGCGCTCAAATGCGCATGGCTTAATTCGGGTCTAGGTTATACACCCATCAGCCACCCACTTGCCAAGGCGCGTTACTTGCTGGCGTTCGGGAAAAACAGGGCCTCGCCGCCAATTTTGTAGTTGGCAATCACCGCTTGTCCTGGTGACGAGGTCACCCAGTCCACAAACTTCTGGCCATCAACCGCCTTGACATGCGGGTGCTTGGCCGGGTTGACCAACATGACCCCATATTGGTTGAACAAACGGTTGTCGCCCTCCACCAGCACCGCCAGATCGCCCCGGTTTTTAAAGTTAAGCCAGGTGCCACGGTCGGCCAGCACGTAGGCGCCGCTGCTCGACGCGATGTTGAGCGCAGGCCCCATGCCACAGCCGCATTCTTTGTAGCCGCTGCCTTTGCTCTCGGCCAAGCCTGCCATTTTCCAGAAACGCAACTCGGCGGCGTGGGTGCCACTCTTGTCACCCCTCGAAATAAATGAGGCGTTGGCAGTGGACAACTTTTTGAGGGCTTCGACGACGTCTTTGCCCCGGGTTTTAGCCGGGTCAGTGGCAGGGCCGATCAGCACAAAATCGTTGTACATGACGGGGAATCGTTTGACCGCGAAGCCATCTGCCACGATTTTTTCTTCGGCCACCTGGTCGTGCACAAACAGCACATCGGCATCACCGCGGCGACCCATGTCCAACGCCTGACCGGTGCCCAGCGCCACCACTTTGACATCGAGCCCACTGGCTTTCTTGAACTCAGGCAACAGATAAGCAAACAAGCCTGATTGCTCGGTGGAGGTAGTGGACGCCACCACAATCGATTGCGCCTGAGCCGCCATAGGCACTATTAAAACAATAGCTGCTAGCGCAGATAGAACGGGGGCTAGCGCCCTAAAAAGCATAAATTTTTTCAAACTGACTCTCCTTTAAGAAACAAATGGGCCGCTGGATACTGGCTTTGCAGCAGCGACCCGCTAAAAAAATCTTTCACTGGCAAATCAGCCAGCACCCGCCCCTGCTCCAGATAAATCACCCGGCTGGCCAGACGCTTGACCTGACCCAGGTTGTGGCTGGCAAAAACGAGCGTCATGGCTGAACTCATTGAACCATCGCCCGCCTTTTCAACGGCAGCTGATTGCGGCTGATTGGAAAACTCTTCAATCAGCGCTTCAACTTCCCGTTTGGCATGCGGGTCCAGACTAGCGGTGGGCTCGTCCAGCAACAGCACTTGGGGGTTCAGCGCCCAGGCGCGGGCCAGCGCCACGCGCTGCTGCTGCCCGCCCGAGAGTTTGCGGGCATTGCGCCCGGCCAAGGCGCTCAAGCCGACGCGGGTCAGCGCCTCCAGCGCCAGCACTTTGGCGGCACCCCATGGCGTGCCACGCAACCAAAGGCCGAGCGCAATATTGCGCTGCACCGTCATCCGCAGCAAGTGCGGCCGTTGAAACAGCATCGCCTGCTGCAACGCCGGGGCGCGCTCCACCTGCCCAGCGGTGGGCGCGGCCAATCCGTGCAGCAAACGCAGCAGCGTGCTTTTGCCACAGCCGTTGGCGCCAATCAGGGCCACGCGTTCGCCCGGATGAATAGTTAGCGTCACCGCCGTCAACGCCCGCACGGCCGATGCCGGACGGCCAAAATGCACACTGGCGTCTGCCAGCCGAAACAGCGGCGTCACCGGGTGACCTCCACCGTGTTCAGCGGCAGCGAGCGCAGCGCATCTTGCCCTGCAGGGTGGTTGGCCTCTGCGCGCCACTCGGGACCGCCATCGTTGCTTTCAGCGTGTTCGCGCCAGCGCCGCACGATCGCAATCAGCACATTGAGCAACAGCACCACCGCCAGCAAAATAATCCCCAGCCCCAGCGCCAGCGGCAAGTCACCCTTGCTGGTTTCCAGCGCGATGGCCGTCGTCATGACCCGGGTAAAACCGTCAATGTTGCCGCCCACAATCATCACTGCGCCGACCTCCGAGATCGCCCGGCCAAACGAGGCGATCAGCACCGTGAGCAAGGCATAACGCTCGTCCCAGGCCAGCAGCAGGCTGCGCATAAAAGGCCGGGCACCGAGCGAGCGCAATTGTTCGCCCTGGGTGTTTTCTGCGTCTTCCACCATTTGACGCGTCAGGACCATCACCACCGGCAACACCAGCAGCGCCTGCGCCAGCACCATCGCCTTAAAGCTGAACAACCAGCCCAGATAACCCAGCGGCCCCGAGCGCGACAGCACCAGATAGACCATCAGCCCGACCACCACCGAGGGCACCGCCAAAAAGGTATTGAGCACGGTCAGCAGTGCGGCCCGACCGGCAAAGCGCGCCACCCCGAGCCAGGCGCCCAAGACCAGGCCCAGCACACAGGCAATAACGCACGCCGTGGCGCTAACCGCCAGCGAGCGGCCCACAATCGACAGCAAGCCGGGATCGCAGGAGACGATAAGTTGCAGCGCAGCGGCGGCGCTTTCGGTAATTGAATTCATGTGGTCGGATAAGTTGCGGTATCGTAACCACCGACTTAATTACCGGCGATATGAAACGTTGTGCATAGGCTTCAATTCCACTACACCCTCTCCCGCGACAGCAGCCCGGCGCTGGTCCGCAACCCCTTGATCGACTTGCTGCAGGCGGTTTCCACCCAAGGCTCCATCTCTGCCGGTGCGCGGGCACTGAACTTGTCTTACCGCCACGTATGGGGCGAACTCAAGCGCTGGGAAAAGGAGCTGGGCCATGAACTGGTGGTGTGGGAAAAAGGCCAGTCGGCGCGCCTGACCGAATTTGGTGCCAAGCTGATGTGGGCCGAGCGCCAGGCGCAGGCCCGACTCGCCCCCCAGATTGAAGCCCTGCGCGCTGAACTGGAACGCAGCTTTGCCGTGGCCTTTGACGACTCTACGCATGTGGTCACGCTCTACGCCAGCCACGACGAAGCCCTCACCGCCCTGCGCGAGCACGCGCTGCAAACCACCCGCGAACAAGGGCCCGGCCAGCTTCACCTCGACATCCGCTTCACCGGCAGCGTGGACGCGATTCGGGCCCTGAACGAAGGCCGCTGCGTGATGGCGGGCTTTCACACCTTGCAAAACACCGGCCCCAAGACGCTGACCGAGCGCACTTACAAACCTCTGCTGCAACCCGGCCAGCACAAGATCATTGGTTTTGCCCAGCGCAGCCAGGGCCTGATGGTGGCCCGTGGCAACCCGCTGGCGCTCACTTCCCTGCACGATGTGGTCCGCACACAGGCCCGCTTTGCCAATCGGGCCTTGGGCACCGGCACGCGCGTGGTGCTGGACGACTTGCTGACCCAAGCCGGGCTGGCGGCCAGCAGCATTCAGGGTTATGAACACACCGAACCCTCGCACGCTGCCGTGGCCCATGCTGTGGCGGCTGGGCAATGTGACGCGGGTCTGGGCATCGCGGCAGCGGCCCATAGTGAGGGCTTGGACTTTGTTCCGCTGGCTGATGAACGCTATCACCTGGTGTGCCTCAAGTCGGCCCTGCAGCAGCCCGGCATAGGCGCCCTCCTGAAGCTCCTGAAAACACCGGACTGGCAGCAGGTAGTGGACGGAATTCCGGGCTACGCAGCGGCGCAAAGTGGGGAAGTTTTGTCGATGCGAAAGGTGCTGCCCTGGTGGACTTACCCTATGAATCGGCCTGCATAGACTGTACTTTGTGTCACTGTTCCGTTATGGAACAGTTGTCGCACATTGCCCGACGATGGCACAGGCAAAACCCCGCGTAAGTCCTTAGAAAAATCGCTCAATTTGCCCTCTTTCAGACCCCAAACGGGCTGGCACGGGACTTGAGTATCAAAGTTACCCGCAAGGGAAACCGATTGATTTTTTTATAAATTCGAGGACACACCATGATCTACGCAGCACCCGGCGCCGCCGATGCAAAAATCGCTTTCAAGGCCAAGTACGACAACTTCATTGGCGGCAAGTTTGTGGCCCCGATCAAAGGCGAGTACTTTGACGTCATCACCCCCATCACCGGCAAGCCCTACACCAAGGCTGCACGCTCCAGCGCTGAAGACATCGATCTGGCACTGGACGCCGCTCACGCTGCCGCCGATGCCTGGGGCAAGACTTCGCCTACCGAGCGCGCCAACCTGTTGCTGAAAATAGCTGACCGCCTCGAAGCCAACCTCGAAATCCTGGCTTACGCTGAAACCGTGGACAACGGCAAACCGATTCGCGAAACCATCAACGCCGACATCCCGCTCACGGTCGACCATTTCCGCTACTTTGCCGGTTGCGTCCGTGCCCAAGAAGGCGCCCTCTCCGACATCGACGGCGACACCGTGGCCTACCACTACCACGAGCCTTTGGGCGTGGTTGGTCAGATCATCCCCTGGAACTTCCCGATTTTGATGGCCGCCTGGAAACTGGCCCCCGCCATCGGCGCCGGCAACTGCGTGGTCTTGAAGCCCGCTGAATCCACCCCCATCAGCATCTTGATTCTGGCTGAACTGATTGCCGACTTGCTGCCACCGGGCGTGCTCAACATCGTCAACGGTTATGGCCGCGAAGCCGGTATGCCACTGGCCACCAGCAAGCGCATCGCCAAAATCGCCTTCACGGGCTCTACCACCACAGGCCGCGTGATTGCACAAGCCGCTGCCAACAACCTGATTCCTGCCACGCTGGAACTCGGCGGCAAATCGCCCAACATCTTCTTTGCCGACATCATGGACAAAGACGACGGTTTTCTGGACAAAGCCATCGAAGGCATGGTGCTGTTCGCGTTCAACCAGGGCGAGGTTTGCACCTGCCCATCACGCGCGCTGATTCAGGAATCGATCTATGACAAGTTCATGGAACGTGTGCTCAAACGTGTGGCCGCCATCGTGCAAGGCAACCCGCTCGACACTAACACCATGATGGGTGCGCAAGCGTCCAAAGAGCAAATGGCCAAAATCATGTCCTACATGGATGTCGGCCAACAAGAAGGCGCTGAACTGCTCATCGGCGGCAAACAA
>SERZ01001295.1_pt1 | contig 14543 bp, 12 predicted proteins | sample 3171461 | NCBI WGS metagenome assembly SERZ01 (sample SAMN06051861, study PRJNA518727) | freshwater metagenome | biome: subpolar coniferous forest; feature: holomictic lake; material: water; isolation source: holomictic Lake 227, 6 m depth | place: Canada: near Kenora, Ontario | collected... | reverse complement strand
TATTTGGTTCATGAAGCCAGAAACATCATCCGATTTATATGTGACCAGTTCTTCGCCGCATGTGCACAATGGATCGTCAGTCGAACGCATCTTATGGGATGTCGTGATTGCCCTGGTTCCGGCGATGTTAGCGGCCATTTACTTTTTCCGGCTGGATGCCCTGCGTTTGATCGGTGTTTGTGTCGCGACCTGCGTTCTCACGGAGTGGGGTTGCCGCAAGCTCATGAAACGGGCAAACACCCTTTCCGACTGGAGTGCGGTCATCACCGGAATCTTGCTGGCCTTCAACCTTCCGCCTTCGCTTCCCGCATGGATGGCTGTCGCGGGCTCCATTTTTGCCATCGTTATTGCGAAACAGGTGTTTGGCGGCCTCGGATACAATCCCTTCAATCCGGCTCTTGCCGCGCGCGCCTTCATGCTCATCTCTTTCACAGGCGCCATGACCACGTGGAGCACGTCCACGTGGCCAACCTTGTTAAATGCAAAATGGCTAGGTGCCATGACCGCGACCTCCAGGGATGCTTTGACGACCGCCACGCCGCTCGGACTCTTCAAAACGGGCATTAAGGCTGGTCAAGAATTACCCGACTTCAATCCACGCCTGCTCATGGACTTCTTCTTCGGAAACATAAACGGCTGTATCGGTGAAACCTCCGCCCTCGCGCTGCTCCTCGGCGCAGCCTATCTGCTCTATCGCAAGGTCATTACCTGGCATATTCCCGTTGCCTATATCGGAACCGTCTTTGTATATGCGCTCGTGTTACGCACGTTCTGGCCGCAAGAGGCCATAACCCCCTTGGCGCACGTTCTCTCGGGCGGACTCTTCCTCGGTGCACTTTTCATGGCCACAGACATGGTAACCACGCCTATCACCAAGCGCGGCATGCTCGTTTTTGGCTTGGGATGCGGCATCCTTACGATGCTGATCCGTACCTCCAAAACAGGGGCCTATCCTGAAGGAGTCAGTTTTGCTATTCTCATCATGAATGCCTTTACGCCGCTTATCAATCGCGTGACGCGCAACCGTGTTTTTGGAACCATAAAAAAATAAGCGTTGATTGATCCACCACAGAAAGGCTGCATGGAAGAAACCATACTTGAGCATATCCGAAATTTTTGTATCATTGCTCATATCGACCACGGGAAGACCACGTTGTCAGACCGTATCCTTGAGATGACCAAGCAGATTGAATTGCGTCAGATGAGGGAGCAGACGCTCGACGCCATGGATCTCGAACGCGAACGCGGCATCACCATCAAGTGTCATCCCGTTTCAATGCTGTATACGGCGAAGAATGGCAAGACCTATCGCTTTAACCTGATTGACACACCCGGGCATGTGGACTTTACCTACGAAGTGTCCCGCAGCATGGGCGCTTGCGAAGGCGCGATCCTCGTCGTCGACGCAGCACAAGGCGTCGAAGCCCAGACTGTGGCTAACACCTATTTGGCGGTCGAGAACAACCTCGAAATTGTCCCCGTACTCAACAAGGTGGACATGGCAAGCGCGAAGATCGAAGAAACGGCTCGTCAAATCGAAGAGGTTCTGGGCATTCCCATGGATCATCCGCTTCTCATCAGCGCCAAGACGGGCATTGGCATCCTAGACGTCCTCGAAGCTGTTGTCGAACGTATCCCTCCGCCCACAACGAAAAAAGACGCCCCCCTCCGGGCCTTGGTTTTTGATTCTGTCTTCGACATCTATCGGGGCGTCATCACTTACGTCCGCGTCGTGGATGGCAACCTCAAAGCGGGTGATTCCATTCATTTCATGAGCAGTGGCATTACGACACAGTTGCGGGAAGTCGGCATCTTCAGTCCGGACCAGAAGCCCATCGATGTCCTGGAAGCCGGTAACGTCGGCTATCTGGTCGGTACCATCCGCGACCCCTCTGAAATCAAGATCGGCGACACGGTGACCTCCCTCAAGGATGGCGCAACCGAGCGTCTGCCGGGGTTCAAAGAAGTCCATCCCATGGTCTTCAGCGGTGTCTATCCCGTGAGCACAGATGAATACGAAAAGGTACGGACTGGGCTTGAGAAATTGCATCTGAACGATGCCGCCTTTTCCTTCCACCCCGAAAGTTCCGTGGCGCTGGGGTTTGGCTTCCGCTGCGGCTTCCTCGGTCTGTTGCACATGGAAGTGGTCCAGGAACGCCTGCGTCGTGAATTTGATTTGGATATTATTAGCACGCATCCCTCCGTCGTGTACAAGGTGACGCTCCACGATGGCACGTCCATGGATATTGATAATCCAGTCCATCTGCCGGATGTCACGCGCATCGACCACATCGAAGAGCCTCTCATTCGAGCCACCATCATCTGTCCAAGTGAATGTATCGGCGACATGATGCGAATTGTGATGGAGCGCCGCGGCTTCGTGGAGAAGACGGAAAGCTTGGATGGTACGCGCGTCATCCTGACGTGCATCATACCGCTGAATGAAATCCTGATTGACTTCCATGACATGCTCAAGAGCGTCTCACATGGCTACGCCTCGATGGACTACGAACCGCACGGCTACCAGGAGAGCACGATTGTCAAGATGGATATCTTGTTGAACGGCGAAGTCGTCGATGCCTTTTCCTGTATGGTGCACAAAGATAAAGCCGTCGCGCGCGGACGTCAGATTTGCAAGGCGCTTGCCGAAGAGATTCCGCCCCACATGTTCAAAATTCCCGTACAGGCCGCGCTCGGACGCAACATCATTGCGCGTGAAGATATCCGAGCGTTCCGCAAAGACGTGACCGCAAAATTGTATGGCGGCGATGTGACACGTAAGCAAAAACTTCTCAAGAAACAGGCCGCAGGCAAAAAGCGTATGAAGGAATTCGGACAAGTCCGTGTTCCACAGTCCGCCTTCATCGCCGTATTAAAAGGAACCGCAGATGATGAATAAGAGAAACGGGTAAACCATGCAATTTTTAAAACGCAGAAAAATACGCAAGCAGCTCAAGTCGCTGGTGCATCATGCCCACAGCTATCGAGCCGGACACGAAGACATCATGAACGCAGGCCAGCTTGCGTTTCTGGATGAGCATATCGCCAAAGTGGAGTCTGCCGCAAAAGCAGGCGATATCGACACCATGACCAAGGAGGGCGAAGCGTTGGACGCCTGCTTGACCAAACTGAATCCGCCCAAGTCTGCTGCCTGGTGGCGTGAAAACTTTGATGTGCTTGTCATCGCCATCTCCGTGGCCATGGCCTTCCGCGCCTATTTTTATCAGCCCTTTAAAATTCCGACTGGCTCCATGCAGCCCACGCTGTATGGCATCCACTCGGAACCGCGTCCGGCTACCGATGCGACGCTTATGGACAAACAACCGTTGAAGTTTGCCAAGTGGCTCATCACCGGCGAGTCTTTCCAAATCATCCGCTCCAAGGCACGGGGAACTGTCCGAATTGAAAGCAGCGATGCAAGTCGCAAGCCTGGCTACTCACCTGTTATCGTTGCTGGCGATGCCTACTATGTCCCAAACGATGTTATTGCCTTTGGACAGTTGGGCCTCAAGGGGGGCGTTCAGAACGGGCAGACCGTTAAGCAGGGCGATATCTTGTGGTCAGGCATTGTTCGTTCAGGCGACTTTCTTTTTGTCAACCGCTGGAAATGGAATTTCTCCCATCCCACACGCGGCGAGATCATGGTCTTTTCCACTTCCGGAATTCCAATGCTCCAGCAAGGTACGCACTATATCAAGCGCATGACAGGATTGCCGGGGGACACCTTGCAAATCAAAGCCCCTAATCTGCTGGTCAACGGCGTGGCCGTCACAGAACCTGAGCGTATCGGACAGATTTCTCGGCACGAGAAAATCGGGGACTGGGCACCCGCCTATTCTGGCTTCAATCCCAGCGGTGCCCTGCGTTTCAGTTTTCCCGGAAAAACCTTAGCCACGGAAAACGACACAGTTACACTTGATTCCCACCACTACTACGCCATGGGCGATAATAGCTTCAACAGTTTTGATAGTCGTTTCTGGGGACCCGTCCCTGAACGTAATTTGCTCGGCCCTGCCTCGGTTGTGCATTGGCCGTTCACCTCCCCACGCTGGGGCTGGATTAAGTAAGAGCGGAAGAATGGAATACTGGAATAATGGAATGTTGGAAGAGTGGCAGTTGGCGGTACCCCAAGTCCCAGGTCCACTGTCCCAAGTCCTCTAGACACATTGTTTCTTTGAAGTGACAGTAAGGAGTAATTATGAGTGCAGTTGAACGTCAGCGAATGGATGCAGATATCGTATGTGTAGGGTTTGGACCTGCCTCAGCGGGGTTTCTCACAACCTTGACACGAGCAATGATGAATCCCGATGGCACGCCAGCCTTTGAAAGCAAGGTCATGCCCGGCATGCCGTTGCAAGTGCTGTGCTATGAGCGTGCCGATGACATCGGCTTCGGTGTCTCTGGCATTGTCTCCTCCGCACGCTCCATCAAGGCCTCCTTCCCAGATCTCGACCTGACGAAGGAGATTCCGAACGCCGTGACCGCTGAAAGCGAGCACGTTGTCTATCTCCACGACCCGATCGGCGCCAGTCGCCGCGGCGCCAGCACAAAGTTTGTCGATGGCATATTCAAGTGTGGCAGCTTTGTCATGAAGAAGGGTCCCCATGCTGTCGAACTGCCGTGGATACCGCCCTTCCTCAAGAAGCATCATGGACTCGTGACCTCCATGGGTAACTTCATGTCCTGGGTCGGTGGACAGATCATGGGTTCTGGTCTTGCTCAAATTTGGCCGGGCACGCCGGTCAGTGCGCCGATCCTGGAGGGCGACCGTGTATTGGGCGTACGCCTAGCAGATCAGGGCGTTGACAAGAAGGGCAATCCAGATGCCGCTTTCATGCCGGGCATGGATGTCCATGCGCGCCTCACCGTGGTCAGCGACGGACCGATCGGCTCTGTCGGCCGAAAGCTCGACCAACATTTCGGTCTGCCTGCTGGCAATCATCAGCACGACTGGGCTGTCGGCATGAAGGCCGTTGTTGAACTGCCGGAGTCCTGCACGCTCAAGCCCGGCACGGTCATCCACACGCTCGGTTACCCCGAACCAGAAATCTTTGGCTTCATGTATATCTACCCAGACCGCACAGCCTCACTGGGTATCTTCGTGCCGTCCTGGTTCGACTCCCCGATCCGCACAAGCTATCGTTATTTGCAACACTGGATGCAGCATCCCTATATTTGGCAACACATCCAAGGCGGCACACTCCGTTCGTGGGGCGCGAAGTCGTTGCAGGAATCTGGCGTACGCGGCGAACCTTATCTGGTCGGCGACGGCTTTGCGCGCATCGGTGAAGGCTCGGGCACGACAAACGTACTGACCAATTCCGGCGTGGATGAAGCCTGGCGCAGCGGCGTGTTGCTGGCCGAAGGCGTGATCGAAATTTTGAAGCGTGATGGCGATTTCAGCAAGGGCGCATTGACGGCTGCGTATGAACAACGCCGCCGCAACGACACACTCAACAAAGAAATTCAAGCTGCCAAGAAAGCGCGTGACGGCTTCCAGAAAAACTTCATGCTCGGCATGATGGGCACAGGCATGACCGGCATGACCAACGGCGCACTCAATCTGCCCATGGGCGAATCCCTGCCACCCTCGAAGATCATCAAGCCGATGTCCAGCGTCTGCGGTCCGCGTATCTCGAATGAACAGCTCAAGCACGTCACCGAAGAGTGCGCGAAGTCCAAGCAGCCGTTGCACGATGCGCTCATGGATCTGGCAGGCTGGCCAGCCATTCCCTTTGACGGCACGCTTCTCATGTCGCATCAGGACGTCCTCTTCAAGGGCGGCAAGGTGCAGGCCATGGGCGGCTTTGCAGACCATGTGACCTTTGCAGATCCGAAACTCTGCGCCACCTGTACCGAACGCACCTGCATTGAGATTTGTTCCGCACAGGCGCTCATGCCCGGCGAAGAGGGCAACACGCCTGACTTCGACCGCGAAAAGTGCATCCACTGCGGCGCCTGCATCTGGAGCTGCTCACGTGCACTGCCGACCGATTCCAAACGTGCCAACGTCGAATTCGGTGCCGGCTCCGGCGGCCTCCACTCGAACGAGAACTAGCAGTACGGGTAGGCGATCGCCTACCCCTTCCCCCGATACTTCTCCAGCCCCCGGGCGCGCAAGATGCACGCGGGGCAAGTGCCGCAGCCGGTGCCGACGATGCCGTTGTAGCAGGTGAGCGTATTGTGCTCGACATACTCCAAGATGCCCAGCTCCTCCGCAAGCGCCCAGGTCTGGGCTTTATTGAGCCACATGAGCGGCGTATGGATACGGAAGGTGTACTCCATCGCGAGGTTGAGCGTGGTATTGCACGACTTGATAAATTCATCGCGACAATCTGGATAGCCGCTTGAGTCCGTCTCGCACACGCCCGTATAGAGGTCGTGAATATTGCCTTGCTTCGCGACAATCGCCGCCATCAAGAGAAACATCATGTTACGTCCGTCAACAACCGTATTCGGAAGCACCGTGTTGTTGACCCCAGTGCCCGGATTGACAGTATTGACCAACGGGGAGATTGCGAGGCTGGGATTCAGCAACGCGCTTGACGTCAACTGCGCATAGCCGTCGATGTTCACGACACGGTGGTTCTTCACACCTAAATCCTTCGCGATCTTTTGAGCAACCTCGACCTCCAGCGCATGGCGCTGGCCATAGTGAAAGGTGATACAGTCCACATTTTCTTTGCCATGTTCGCGCTGAGCCAAGGCCAGACAGGTTGTGCTGTCCTGTCCTCCGGAAAAAATCACCAATGCCCGAAGAGCTTTGTTCTTTAGGGTGTCACTCATGTGCGCCATCATACAAAACCTCCCTTGTCCTGCGCAATCTAAAACCTTGCACTAAGCCTGCGTTTGTTGCTATGTTAATACACATGAAGACACTCTCTTTCACACTTGTTTTTTTGAGCGTACTCTCGTTGCATGCGGAGCCCCGCGCCCTGTTTAACGGCAAGGATCTGTCGGGCTGGAAGGCTGCGGATATTTGGGGAAACGGCAAGGTCGAAGCACTCTCGAATGGCGTAGTCTCTTGCGGACTCGGCAAGCCTCTCACGGGCCTCGCCTACACCAACAGTTTTCCGACCATGTCGTATGAGGTCAAGATGGAGGCGATGCGCAAGGAGGGCTCGGACTTTTTTGTCGCCATGACCATCCCTGTTGAATCCAATGCCTGCACGATTGTCATTGGCGGCTGGGGTGGCAACCTCTGTGGCATCTCTTCAGTCAACTTCCTAGATGCCTCTGAAAATCAATACTCCGAAGGCGTTGCGCTTAAAAACGATGTTTGGTACACCTTGCGGGTACGCGTGACACCTGGACTTCTTGAGGTGTTTTTGAACGACACACTTTATACAGCGAAGGTCAAGTTTGAAACCAGCACCGTCTTCACCCTGCGCGCCGGCAGCGACATCGACAAAACAAAACCCTTCGGCCTCGCCACCTACGAAACCAAGGCCCTCTGGCGCAACCTGACCGTAACCCCCATTGAAAAGAAATAGGTAACCCTACTTGGCCTTACTGTACCGTTCGAGATCAGGGCGTACGCGGTCGGCTAACAGCTTGTAGCCATCGGCATTGAAGTGGAGCTGGTCCTTGAGAAATAGCTCGGAGCGCGGCTTGCCGTCAGCGCCCTGAGCCATATCGTATATCTCAATGTAACGGAGATGGTCTTTCCCTTTAATAAAGTCGTAAACGAATCCGTTCAACGTTTTCGTCAGCTCAGCCTGTTTCCAACGTGAGTTGCAGGGACAGAGCGAAATATAAATAATGTCAGACTCTGGAAGCTTCGCATGGACCGTGGCGACAAAGTTCGTGAAGTCCCCAAAAACCTCTTTAGCCGATTTTCCCGCCCAGAGGTCGTTACCGCCTGACCTGAGATAAATAGCCTTAGGGGCATACGGGAAAATAATCCGTGGCGCGAAATGCGTGGCATCAACAATCTGTGAGCCTCCAAAGCCGCGGTTGATGACGGTGTGTTGCGAAAAATCCTGCGCAAGCGTCTTCCATAAGAGAACGGTAGATGAACCAATAAAGAGGATTGCGCCTTTGGGCGGAGGGTTCACCGCATCCGCCTTTTCGTATGCAGCAATATTCTTCTCCCACTTATCAAAGTTATGTTGAGCAACCTCTGCACCCAGCGCTAAGCGATAGGATGAAACGAAAACAAGTGCGACAGACAAGAGCAGCTTCAAGTATTTCATAGTTATCCTCTTTTCGGACGGCGCACATCTTTGACGAACAGGAGAATCCCGACAATGACCATCATGACCCCTATCGACAAATAAGCTATGACGCCAATCCATGAACCTTTTTGAACATGTTGAATCACCGACACTTCATTGAGAGATACGCCAACACGGCCAGTGATTCCATCAGGCCGTAATAAGGGGATCAACAGAAACGACAAACCGAAGCAGAGGAAGAACCCTGTGCGGAGCATGGACAGCACAAGCGTCCATTGCTTATGAAGGGTGTTCAACAGAAAGAAGAGGCCAATAAAGCATAACGAAAAACCGAAAGCCGTGTAGACGATCCGGACATCATCACGCAGAAAAGTTTCAAGCGTGCAGTTACTTAAGAAATGATAGAGTATCGCAGCCCCGACGGCGATCGCCCCTGTGGCAATGGCGCCCAAGAAAAACCGATCGCCCTTTGTTAGCTCGCTTGTCATGTCCGCTGGGTTGTTGTTCTGTTTATTCGTGTTTAACCTGTGTCGAACTGACCGGTATCTTTGCGACGCTAACAAGCAAACCCCTATATTCCCTTTCATACGGTTCGTCAACCCCTGGCGACAAAACCCAGTTACGCCCGCGGGGATAACGTTTCCGGAAGGTCGCCAGTGCGGAGGGATCAAACGACGCGGGGGTCATCTTGCATTCCATGACATCCACAGCGTCTCGCGATGCCGGTATCACAAAATCAATCTCCGACCCCTTTTTGTCGCGCCAATACTGGATACGTGCTTCCGGTCGATGCGCCTGCAACCACTCCAATACAAGATGTTCCCAGAGAATGCCAAGGTCATCCGGACGTAACGAATCCCACCCGCGAGCGAAGCAGACAAATCCCGTATCCATTCCATAGACCTTGGGCTGCTTAATAATCTCATCCTGGTGTCCCCCGGAATAGGGTCGGATTAAGGTCAGCGCATGCGTCATCTCCAGCGCACGCAAGTGATTGTCGAGCGTGGGGCGCGACATCCCGATCGCTGCCGCTGTCTTTGTGTTGTCAAGCTGCCCGCCGCTCATGCGTAACAGATATTGGAGCAACGCGTTCAGCCGAGCAACATCTCGGATCTCAAAGAGATATTGGATGTCACGGGCATAGAAGGAGTCCATCCACTCCCTATAAAATGAAACAGGCCATTCCTTCGACAAGAGCGCCGGCGGGAGTCCACCCTGATGGAAGCGTGTCAGAAGGTCGACATCAAAGGTCGGCAGTTCGTCCAGCATAACAGGCGTCAGCCGGACATCCCGTTTACGCCCTGTCAAGGTGTCCCGAAATTTTTTCCCTGCGGCCAACGTGGACGAGCCTGTTGCCAGCAACTTTAAATGCGGAAATTCATCCGTTCCAATTTTCAGGATGCGCGAGGGGTCAGACAACTGGTGGACCTCGTCAAAGACGACGATCTCCTGTTTGATCGAGCGATAGAATAACATGGGGTCGTGCAAGCGCTCCGCGACATCCGGCAAATCGCAATTCAGGTAGCGGATGCGATCCATGCCCAAGCTTTTCGCCAACACCGTCTTTCCGCTTCGCCTGACACCGCAAAGCCATACTAATGGGGCTTCCTTCCACGCCGCCTCAATTCGGTCAACCCAAAAAGCTCTTTTTTTCATAACCATACTTTACATTTAGTTTCACTATTTGTAAAGTTCTGTTTTTACTTAATATCTGCCAGCCATGATTTTTGCTCCGGTTTGCGGTAGGCGGTGCCGGTGAACTGCGCCAGCAGGGTCTCGCCGCAACAGACATCCACATGATAGAGGCCCGTACGTCCGCCAAGATTGATCTCTCGCGCCTTGGCCTCCACGACCTCGCCGGCCTTGACAGTCTTCATATATTCCATGTGCGTAGAGAGCGCCACGGCCAGCGGACCGTGTGCATTGGCGGCCAGCGCAAAGGCCGCATCCGCCAACGTGTAGAGATACCCGCCATGCGCGGAACCGAAGCTGTTGAGATGTTCGGGCTGAAGCGTGCCCCACACCCGCGCTTGTCCAGGCGCACTGATTTCAGCCTGCAAGCCGAGATGTGCCATGAAGGGATCGAGTAGTTTCGTGTTACTTGTCATTTTGATTGATCATCCGCAACACGCGGCGCTTTCGGAGGGGATGAGCTTTTCAGCCAAAGCAACGTGATAGGTGAGCCACATCGTGAGGATGTAGGTGTCTACAGGGGAGAGTGACTGAATCTCTTTGAGATACTCTTTCGCTGGAAAGCCTTTGACAATCGCCGCGACTTCACTGGGGACCACGACTGTTTCGCGCGCCTCAATCATCTGCTTGAGCGCATCTTTTGCCGTTGCCCATTGCTCAACCACTTTGCGATTGTCGTCCTTCGGCGCAGCATCGCTTTCAAAAGATTTTTCAACCTTCACCATCAATTCATCAAGACGCATGAACCGTTCCTTCAAGATCTCTGCAAGGCGTGTACGCGCACCTCTAAAGCACGCGCTCTGGAACGGGTCTGCGCTCATATATGCAGTGCGCACCACGCGGTACCAGGCATCGAGTGCCAGGATGTTGCCGATGTAGGTGAGGTTGTTGCGCATAATGCGCGTGACATTGGAAAATTTGTGCGGATCATACTTCGTCTCGATGTTACGCTTAAAGCCTGCGCACGCCACGAGCTGCCCCGACACGTCCACATCGCCACGCCAGATCTGGCCAGCCGGAATGATTGTTCCATAAGCGATCTTGCACGGACCCACCATGCCACCCTGACCCCCCAAAAAGATAGAGTCCTGATTCAGCAACACGCCATTCGGCACATCGCCAATCAGCGAAGCAGTTGCCTTGTCCTGATGCGGCGTAAAGTTAAAGTGAATGTAAGAGGAGCCAATCTCGGAATGGTTCTTGCGGCTGGTACCGCCCGCCATCAGCGCATCACAGAAATTAATCAGGCTTCCGGAGGTGACCCACGGCAGAAAGATCGTCTGCTTGATGCCCACGCTATGAGCAATGGAGGAGCCCTCTTCGAGCAAGCATCCTGGACGCACATGCGCACAACTTCCAGCCTTGAAATCGTCCAAAAAGGTCGCGCCCTCAAAGAAACCGCCAGCCAGATGAACGCGCGCACCCAATTGACAATTGTTGATGGTGGCCGGCGCCTCCGCTCCAATCACGCAACCAGGGCCAATCGAAAGATCCGCACCTGATAACCGGCAACCCGGATGAAAGACCACATCCGGCGCAATGCGCTCAAGACGCACATCCGGCGTAATAAAAAGTGCGCCGCTTGCTTGAAGATCCTGAATTTTATTCATCTTGTGTTCCTTTGTGATGATATCCCTGTTCGAGATTTCAGCTTGCTACGTGTAACCCATTGTTGATTGCTTTTAGCCGTTCCAAAAAGCGCTGTTCATACTCACTTTTTGCCGCTTCAGAAAGCAAGGAAGCGCGAATCATGACCACAACCTTCTCCTTTCGTTCCGAAAAACGGACGAGAAGGACTTTGGCATGTGCGGCTTCGATCCCGAACCGACGCGCCAACTCAAAAAAATCAGCGGCTGAATAAAAACCCAACGTACTATACGCCTCGGATTCGAAGTCGTCAAACAGATCGAGCGCCAGGGCAGATTCCTGTGGAAAATGCAAGGCTGTTGCCAGCAAATCATACGCAGGCGTGAGCACGAAATCACCCCAGCCAGTCTCAATCAGTGAAAAGTTTTTGAAATGCGCATCCCCGTTTGAAAACGCATAGCAAAAAACGATTCGTTCAAACAGCTTCTCGATTTCTGCGCGATAGGCCTTGCAGTACTGCTTGAGAATGCGTCCAGCCTCTTCGTAGCTGCCGTCATATTTATAGTTGCGTCCTCGGGTAGCCTCGGTGCGGCTGGACAATTGGCAAAAATCTTCTTGTCGTAGCTTCTGTCCGTCCCGTCGATCGAACCGCTTCACGATATACGCAAGTTCCCCGTCACTCAAGGGGAGGCAGGCATTCGGCGGCGTTGCGATTCCGAATACGCGCTGCGCGATCTGCATGGTAAGGTGTTCATTCGCTGGCACGTCTGAAGCATAAAAGGGGATGACTGCTGAAGGAATGGGCTTCAAAATGTATTCCCCGTCGTGATCCGTGGGAAGCAAATTTCCTCGGACAAGTTTGAGCGATATCTTATCCTGCACCCCTGAAATAGACATACGTGTGACGGCATCCTGTCGGAACGTCACCACGTCTTTGCGCGAGAATGTCAGTTGGCTTGGAAAGGTGCGGTTCCCTCCAGCCAAGGCTCGTTGCTCAGTTTTGGATAATACGATCATCCAGCCACCTCTTCGTGAACCGTCACAGCCCCGATGGTATCCTGACTGGCGGTCCGAAGTAGACGTCCAAAGTCATCCGCTTCATCGATTTTGAGGAAGCGGCATTGGGTGTCCTTCTGAACACCCTCAGCGAGAAGTCCATAAAAGAAGGGAAATAATACGGGAGTTTCAAAGGACTCTTGCTGTTTCGGCAAAGTCAGGCTGATATCCGGCTTTCCAGAATCTGCAATATAAGCAGGATCGTAGGTAAAGCGATAACCGCTGACGGTCTCCTCCAGACTCCCCGCCAGATGCTCACGGTAATAGACCTTTCCACGCCGTCCACTCATGTCTTCACCTTCACATTGACTTCCAGTCCGAGCACCTCGGCAATCCTTGATAGGCGCTCAAGCGTTGGATTCCCCTTGCCAGCCTCTATGTCGCTCACGCTATGCACCGAAACAGCACTCAAACGCGCAAGATTGCGCTGATCCAACGCCAACTCTTTCCGGCGATCTCTCAGCAATAAACCTATCTCTCTTAAATTCATTAAAATGAATATTAGCGATGTGTTTCAAAAATAGCAATAAAAAAATAGGTCTGATATTCAATCTAATGATGATTATTGTGAGCTTTATGTTGTGCAAGTGGCAGCGAAGCCTCGCCATTGTAGCAGAGACTGAACAGGACGGAGTGACCGAGTGACGGATTGACTGAGTAGCTGTTCGTGCACTTGGTCTCGCTATCTTCAGGCGCATGTCAAAAGCGGAAGGATAATAAGGCAATAACGCAATAAGGAAATAAGGCAATTCTTCGATCCCGACTAATGCCTGAAGCTGCGTTGGCCGGTGAAGACCATGGCGACGTTGGCATCGTTGCAGCAGTCGATCACATCCCAATCGCGCATCGCGCCGCCGGGCTGGACAATCGCAGTGATGCCTTCGCGGATACCGACTTCCGCACCGTCTCGGAAGGGGAAGAAGGCATCCGAGACCATGCTGCATCCCAGCAATCCGCCACGCTTGGCCTTGACCTCTTCGTCGATGTCAGCCATGCGTTTCATACCTTCATCACCAAACTTCATCACCAGTTCATTGTAGGGTGTCGTGTATTTTTCCCAAGCAATCCAATCCGCTAACTTGCGATAGGCCTTATCGCGCGCGATTTCCGCCACGCCCACGCGATCCTGCTCGCCAGTACCAATACCAACGGTTGCGCCGTCCTTGATGTAGAGCACAGAGTTACTGGTCACTCCGGCTTCCACAAGCCAACCGAAAATGAGATCGTCGTATTCCTGAGCGGTCGGTACGCGCTTGGTTTTGTGCACCACGCCATCCTTGGTCGTACACTCCGCCAGCATGAGCTGCGACGCCTTGCGCGCTTCAGGAACGAAAGACCACTGAGCCACGAGGCCGCCATCGATGAGCGATTTAAAGTCAACCACACGCTGAGCCACAAAGCTCGTCAACTTAGCCATATTGTTGATGCGCATCACGCGCAGATTTTTCTTCGTGTTGAAAATCTCCATCACGCCAGGTGCAAATTCAGGAGCGACCACGACCTCGGCATACGCATCCGCGATGAGCTTAGCCGTCTCAAGATCCACTTCGCGGTTCAGCGCAATACATCCGCCAAAGGCGGCCAGGCGGTCTGCCTTGTTAGCGCGAAAATAGGCTTCAGCCAAGGTTGAAGCCTTGGCCACACCACAGGGATTATTATGCTTCACGATGATAGCGCAGGGCGTGTCGTCGAGATAGCGCAGGATGTTGAGCGCGTTGTCAGCATCCGTGAGATTGGTCTTGCCGGGATGCTTGCCGGACTGGAGCAACTCGGGGTCGGAGGCGAGATAATGTCCAGGCGCGAGTGCCGACACATCGCCCAGCACGAGATTGCCATTGATCAGCTTGTACATGGCTGCTTCCTGGCCCGGATTTTCGCCATAGCGCAACCCCTTGTTCTCGCCGTCGATAACCCACGACACCTTTTCAAATTTCAGGGTCTGCCGTTTGCTACCATCGATAAACGAAATTTCCATCTCCGGCGTGAAATGGTCATCCATGATTGTCTTGTATGCTGCCTTGAGGTCAATGG
>SERZ01001292.1_pt1 | contig 14550 bp, 13 predicted proteins | sample 3171461 | NCBI WGS metagenome assembly SERZ01 (sample SAMN06051861, study PRJNA518727) | freshwater metagenome | biome: subpolar coniferous forest; feature: holomictic lake; material: water; isolation source: holomictic Lake 227, 6 m depth | place: Canada: near Kenora, Ontario | collected... | reverse complement strand
GACCGGGGCGCTGTCGGTCATTCCGTGGGAAGATGTTAAAATTGCAATGAATAAGCGCGAACTATTGCTGTTCGGTTAGCGAAGGAGGACGACAATGGCTGACAAACCCTATGGATGGACCGGAAAAATATTGAGGGTCAACCTCACCACCGGAAACATTTCAACAATGGACACAGCAGCATACAAATTCCTGATAGGGGGAATGGGCATCGGATACAAGATAATGTTCGACGAAGTACCCCAGGGAACCAATGCCTTCGATGAGGCCAACAAGCTGATATTCGCAGTGGGACCGCTTACGGGAAGCGGCGTTCCGTGCAGCTCCAGAACTAACATAACATCGCTTCTGCCCACCAACCCTTACAATGCTGTGTCGGATTCACACATGGGCGGAAACTTTGCCGCGATGATGAAGTACGCAGGATATGATGCTATAATCATCGAGGGAAAATCGCCAAAACCCGTATGGCTGAGGATAGAGGACGACAAGGTGATCATCGCGGATGCAAGGCATGTATGGGGAAAGGGCATAAGCGAATCGACGGCGATACTGGCGGCCGACATCGGCAAGGAAGCATCCTTCGCAGCCATAGGGCAGGCTGGAGAAAACATGGTGAACCTTTCCGTGATCATGAACGGCGCCTCTCACTCTGCGGGAGGACATGGCGGAGTGCTTGGCTCGAAGAGACTGAAAGCTGTCGCCGTGAAGGGGACAGGATCTGTACGGATTGCATGTAAAGGCGCCGATTTTGTTGAACTCAACAGGTACATGATGGCGGATATCATCGGCGCTAACAACCAGCACGTTGTACCCAGCACACCCCAGCCCTGGGCGGAATATCACAACCCGGCATCGCGGTGGACAGCCAGAGCCGGACTCTCCTGGGGCGCCGCAAAGCCTGTTGTAGAGACAGGTATCTGTGCAGTGGGGGAAGTCAACAAGGTCGGCTACAGAACCATGAAATCCGTGTTAGACCTGGGACCACTTGCCGAGAAATACACAGTGAGGATGGGCGGATGCCAGTCGTGCCCCATAAGATGCCATTCACAGTTGAACATACCAAAGCTTGCGACTTATGGCGTTTCGCCCTTCGTCGCCAACACCTGCATGGGCTTTCATTCGCCCTCTATAGTGATGTGCAAGGGAGTGAGGGACCAGTTTGAGGCGGGCGATGCCAACATGATAACAAGAGCGCTGGGAGCAAAGCTCGCCGATGATTACGGCGTATGGTGCAACTACGGTATGTTGGGAAAGGACTTCAAATACGCCTACGAGCACGGCATACTTCAGAACAGGCTTTCCAGGGAGGAGTACGATTCCATACCCTGGGATCTTCTCGAAAACGGAGATCCCGCATTCCTTAAGGACTTCTACAGAAGGATCGCCTTCAAGGAAGGGGAATTCTCCAACCTTGGTCTTGGAACCTACTGGATCGCACAGAGATGGAACTATGGCCAAGACTTCTGGAACGACGCAGCCTACGGCTTATGGTCACCCATGGGATACCCCAAGCACCACGCCAGCGAGTCGGGCGGACAGGTTGGAGCGCTGATATCCTGCATGTTCAACAGGGATGCGCAGTCCCACACCCATATGAACTTGATCGGCTCCGGACTGCCCATTGAGATACTCAAGGAAGTTGCCGGAGAAATCTTCGGTTCACCTGATGCACTTGATGCTCCAATGGACTACAAGCCGATGAACCCATACAAGGCCAAGTTTGCAAAGTGGTCCCTGGCAAGAAACTGCGTCCATGATGCACTTACCTTATGCAACTGGATGTGGCCCATGGCCGTATCACCTTCAAAGAGCCGGAACTACAGGGGAGATACAGCCCTTGAATCGAAGTTCATGTCCATGGTGACGGGAAAAGAGATATCCGAGGCGGAGCTTGATCTGGCTGGTGAGAGAATACTGACTCTTCATCGGGCGCTCACCGTCAAGAAAATGAATACAACGGACATGAGAGGAAAGCACGATGTCATGATGGACTGGGTTTTCGACGTGGATCCAGAAGTAAAGGCTTTCACCATGGGAACCATAAAGATGGACAGGGACGACATGCAGCTTGCTCTTACGATGTTCTACAAAGAGATGGGATGGGACGAGCAGCTCGGCGCACCGACCCGGGCGACCCTGGAGAGGCTCGGACTAAACAGCGTGGCGGACGAGTTGGAGAGACTTAACCTGCTGGTATCATGAGGTGGCTATAGCAAACTGCGTCCCCACCCTTTTTCGAGGCGGCTTAGCAGACTGGATGCCAGAGTCACCAGAAAAAGATAGATTACGCCGACTATCATGAACACCTCAATGTATTTGAAAGATGCGGATGCCAGTATCTTCGCCTTGCCGGTCAGTTCAATACAGGTAACCATGTAAGCCAGGGATGAATACTTGATCAGGTAGATGATTTCATTGCCGCAACCCGGAAGCGCCCTTCGCATGGCCTGAGGCAAGATAATGAACATAATTGTCTGAATCCGGTTAAAACCCAGGGCCTGCGCCGCCAAAGCCTGGCCGTGTTTGATGGAAAGCAGGGCGCCGCGGATATACTCGGAATGATAGGCTGCGCTGCACAGGCTGAATCCGAGGACAGAAGCAGTGTAAGGGGACAGGAATATGCCGATCCTGGCAAGTCCGAAATACCAGATGTAAAGCTGAATGATCAGGGGAAATCCCCTGAAAATAAGCACATAGCCATTCACCATGAATTTTGTAACCGGTGAACCATAGACATGAAGAGTTCCGGCCATCACTCCGAGACAAATGCCGCAGATAGCGGATGGAAGAATCAGCAGAATACTGACTTCCAGTCCCTGCATTAGCGCCGGAAAAACCGTGTGTTGGATATAGACTATTTCTTCCATTATTGATTACTGGTCAGATCGGTAATGCTGGAACAGAATTCGCGCGTCCGCACGCAGCAGGCATGGTTTAAAATGACATCCGGCGTTCCCTGTTCCACGATTTTGCCAGCTTCCATGAAAATCATTTCCGTTGCCAGGTTTCTGGCGAATGCAATCTGATGAGTCGCCATAATCATGGTCATTCCGGCTTGGCCTAATTTTCCTATAACGGAAAGCACTTCACCGATCAGTTCCGGATCAAGTGCCGAGGTTGGCTCATCCAGAAGCATGATTTTGGGATCCATGGCCAGCGCCCTGGCAATGGAAACCCGTTGCTTCTGGCCTCCGGAAAGCTCCGCCGGATAATGATTTGCGTGGGAAGTCAGTCCCACCCGATCCAGCTCCGCCATGGCCCGCTGTCTGGCGGCGATCTTATGCTGGCCCTTGACCCGGATCAGACCGATTTCTATATTGGAAACTGCGCTTAAGTGATCAAAGAGGTTGAAATCCTGAAAAATCATTCCAACCTGCTGGCGATAGCCACACAAGGCTCTTTTATCAGCTCCGTTGACAAGGCGGCCTTCCAGGAATATCCGCCCGCTGTCCGGGGGAACAAGGTAATTTATGCTTTGAAGCAGGGTGCTTTTTCCGGCTCCGGAAGGGCCGATCAATACCTTGATTTCACCAGCGTTGATGGAGAGCGATACATCACTTAGAACCGGACGATCTCCGAATTGCTTGTAAAGGTTTTCAACTGATAGAATGGGGTCCATGAGGCTTTCTTTAGTGCGTATATCCTGGAATTTTCAGGCGCTTTTGCAGTGCCGCCAGACTCCGGGTTCCTATGTAGGTTAGAAGCATGAACATGAATCCGGCCAGCAGGTAAAGATGGAGATGCTGGTAAGTCCGGGAAGCCACATGGTTAGCGCGGGACATGAGTTCCGAAACGCCAAGCGCGTAGGTTACAGCGGAATCCTTCAACAAAATGGAATATTCATTGGACCAGGCTGGAATGGATATTCGAAGAGCCTGAGGCAGAATAACATAAAAGATGGCCTTGGTATCGCTCATTCCCAGCGCCCTGGCCGCCTTCATCTGGCCGTCCGGAATGGATAGAATCGCTCCCCGCAGAATCTGGGACTGATAAGCCGAGCTGATAAGTCCCAGCACTATAATAGCTACTGAAAACGCAGAAAGGTTGAAGTCCAGAAAGGAAACCAGTCCAAAATAAAACAGAAATAAAAAAACCAGAAGAGGAATTCCACGGAAAAACCACACATAGATGCTGATTATGCTGCGAGTCGTTTTTCCGGAATAAATCTGACCCAGCGCAAGAGGAAGTCCCAGCATAAAACCAAAGACCATGGCGCCAACCACCACTGTCAGATTGATCCATGATCCTTGAAGAAGATAAAAAAAACCTTCCTGAATTGCGGTGATACCATCAGATGTCATTGTGGGCCCTGGAAAAATGAGAAGGCTTGGGGATTGCTCCCCAAGCCTTGAGTGACTGCAATTCAGGCAACCTGCAACGTGAAATTATCTTACGCTGTATTTTGCCTTTAATTCCTTCCAGGTAGCACTGGCCATCAGGCGTTTAAGACCTTCGTTCAACTTGCTCAGAAACTCTGTGTCTTCTTTTCGCACGGCATAGGATGTTTCATCATCTGGTTGCCCATAAGCCCCCAGAATCTTTATGGCCATTCCATTTTCCATGAACTCCTCAGCGGATGTCTGAGACACCGCTGCAACATCAATGCGGCCGTTCATGATATCCTCCATAGCCAGTGGCGCGGAATCATACTGCAGAAGCTTGAATTTTTTTTCTTTGTCACCTATCAGCTTGTCTTCAATCCATTTGGCTTCTGAAGAGCCGCGCTGAACGCCCCATTTCACATCTGATTCCATTGTTTTGTCCGGCATAATGGGATTACTTTTTTTGGATGCCAGAATCATCACGGTTTTATAATAACTCGTGGAGAAATTGACCTGCTGCTTACGCTCTTCTGTAACACTCATTCCGGATGCAATAAAGTCTATTTTACCTGCTTTCAGGCTGGGAATGATGGCTTCCCACTGGGTTGGCTGGTGTTTGACCTTGAAACCCATTTCCTTGGCGATCCAGTTAATGGCCACGATATCCAGCCCATCTGGTTCGCCTTTGCTGTCAATAAAGCTGAACGGCGGATAATTGGCGTCTATGCCGTTAATGTAGATTTTTTCCTCAGCCGCAAACACGCCGCTGAACGCCATACCAGTCAGAACCAGTATCAAAAGACTTTTAAATATCGTTTTTTTCATTCAATTCCTCCAAAATGTTGATGTACTGTGAATGGTCATAATCCGCAATTTCCCTTATACTCCATACCCTTGGTGAGATAGGTGATATTGACTTGAAATCCCCTGAAATGTCAATAATTAATCTTTCCAGGCTTTTTCCTTGACCTTCAAACGCCGGATCGCCGGCGCCATGATTTCCCCGATTAGGGTCCGGTAATCCATACCGGCGGCCTCGCCGATAATACATAAATCCGACCATCCCGGGGTGAGTCCCGGTAGTGGATTGCATTCGATAAAATGGATGCGCTCATTTCTGTCCAACCTGAGATCCACCCGCGCTACATCCCGGCATCCCAGAGCCGTGAATGCGCATTTGGCTACATGCTCCAGGCTTTTTTGAAGCGGCCTGTCAATATTCGCAGGAGCCTGATAAGATATGGATTCGTTAGTGTCCAGCTTATGCTCGAACGCATAAACCGGGAATCGGTCTTCTTTGTTATTAAAGAGAATTTCCATCGGCGGCAAAACCTTGGGCCGGTTTTCACCCAACAGCCCAACAGTAAATTCTCTTCCGGAAAGATATTCTTCAACCAAAACCGGCTGGTGATATTTTGAAAGCAGTTCGCGGGAGAGGCGTCTGAGATCTGTCTCGTCCTGCACCACATTCATTCCCATGACCCCTTTTGAACTGCCTTCGGCAACAGGTTTGATAATCACGGGAAAATGAAGGTTTTTGGGAAGCCGTTCCTTTCCCGTGCGCATGACAAGAAAATCAGCCGTGTAGATTCCGGCCTGACGCACCATTTTTTTTGCCAGAACCTTGTCTAAGCAGATGGATAAGGCAGCCGGATCAGATCCCACATAAGGAATATTTAGAAGCTCCAGAATAGCAGGCACCTGGGATTCCCGATTTCGGCCATGCATCCCCTCGGCAATGTTAAAGACAATATCAAGGGGCATGGAACCGATGATGGATGGCAGCTCCGGCGTAGCTTCAATTTCCACCACATCATGACCGTGGGATGCAATGGCGGCTGCAATGGAATCAATTGTGGCACGGCTGTCAAATTCCGCCTCTCTGTCATCATCATTTGAATCCAGGGGCTTGATGCGCTTCAGGTTGAACGTGAATCCAACCTTCAGGGCCTGATGCCGGTTTCGGGAACGCACTGCTATCTGAATGCCATAACGCGCCACAGCGCTCTTTATCACCGCATCCAGAACTGCTTCCATGGTAGCAAGACCGGCAAGCGCCGCAGAAGCATGGACAGTAGCGCCAGGCTCCAGGCTGGGAAGGGCGTTGGCTTCAATAAAATAAACCTGATCCGTTGAGGTCAGTCGATAATCCAGCCGGGCAAGGTCGCGAATGTCCAGAACCTTGCAGACAGTTTGGGACAGGCGCAGGATGTGTTTAGCTGTTTTGGGGGAAAGCACTGCCGGAACCTTGACGGTAACGGCATCCGGCAATTGCTGAAGTCTATAATCATAAATGACGTGTTTATGGTCCAAAACCACCGAAGGGTCAAAGCGATATTCACCTAGTGCAAGGATTCCTCCGGTTTTTCGTGATGCTTTTTCCAGAAAAGGAACAATCACATCCTTTCCCTCAATAAACTCCTCGATCAGAACCCCAGCCGGATACCGGATCAACAGCCCCGTAACCCTTTTCAGAAGCTGATCCGGAGCCTCCACTATGGACTGTTGGTCAATGCCTATGGAGCTGCCTTCATAATTGGGCTTGATTATAACTGGATAGGTCAGATCCGGCTGTGTCCAGTTGTGGACGCTTTCAACAAACACCCATCGAGGCGTGGGCACGCCGCTGGCTGCAACCAGCATTTTGGTCAGGCGTTTGTCCGTGGTCAAAGTGCAGGTATATGCATCAGATCCGGTATATGGCATTCCGAGCTGCTCAAACAATCCGGGATAAAATGCCTCGCGGCTTTTCCCCCCCCTTCCGACCGCCGTATTAAAAATCAGATCTGGATTAAGAGCCTCAAGCCTTGCCACCAGCCGTGATGCCGGCCCTGAAACCTCGACCATCTCCACCTGGTGGCCCAGGGCCTTCAGCGCTCCGGCAATCGCTTCAACCGTTTCCGGCCTGTCGAATGCTGCATCCTCTTCGCTGTTGGTAAACTGCAAATTATACGTGTAAGCTATTTTCATTACATGCTCAAGGTGCTAAGGGCTTATCAGCCAAGGCTTTTTTCTTTGGCGATTTCAAAATGGATGGAGTTGGGATATTCCGCTGCAATCCTGGCGAAAGTTGCTTTGCTTTTTTCCTTGTTCCCCATTTTTTCGTAAACGGAAGCCAGATTGTAAAGGCTGATATCTTTCAGGGAAGTGTCGGCGGAAGTGGTAAGCGTTTCATAGTATTTGACGGCGGATTCATAGTCTTTTTTTCCTTCGAATGCATACCCCAGGCTGCTCAAAATGAGATTTCCATAAAATGGAGTATTACTGAAATCACCCAGGGCGGTTTTGTACAGGGAGATCGCCTTGTCAAATTCACCGGCTTGAAAGCAGATATTGGCGAATTCGAATCCGGCAACCTTTCCCATTCGTCTTGAGGAATAGTCATCCAGAATCCGGGTAAACGATTTGTCAACGGCCTGATACGCCTTTACCGGGTCTTTGTCTTTCATGGCCATCTGGTACTGAGCCAAGCTCTCAGCCAGAAGTGCGGATGCCTTGTTTTCGGCATGGCTTAAATACGCCTGAAAGCCTGCTGTTGCAACAAGAAGTGCAAGCACGACACAGGCAGCAATAGTTGCCTGCTGTTTATAGGTATTGAGCCATTGAATCAGTTTTCCGGAAAACGTGATGAATTCATCAGGCTCTTTCAAGAGCTTTTTACGGGTCAGTTTTTGTGCCATGATACCTCCAAAAAAAGTAGTCAGAAAAAGTCAAAATTGTTATATATCTTATCTCCGGTACAAAGCCATCAGTCCAAAAGTTTTCGAATTCGCTCCCAGCCGTCATGGGGAATGCTGGCGCCAACGACCTGGCAAACTTCATATCCACAGGCAGATGCAAGTTTGCCACATTTTTCCAAAGAATACCCGTTGACCAAGCCAAACAGGAATCCGGATGCCCACAGGTCGCCGGCGCCTGTGGTGTCAACAGCACGGCCGTCTCCGACAGGCTCGACCATAAAGATATTTCCATGTTGCGAAATACAACTGCCGCGACTGCCAATCTTCAGAACGGCAATCTCGGCCCGGGAGGAAAGACTCTCGATCATGCGTCTTTCGTCGGTATGGCCAGTAAACGCGCGGGCTTCGTCTTCGTTGGCAATCAGTATATCAACAAATTCATCCACAATCCGATCAAGCAGAGCCTTGTTGGATTCAACAACCGTAAAGCTGGCAAGATCCAGTGATATCTGTGCGGAAGACTTTTTCGCCAGCACCATGGACTGTAGCATCAGCGCCGGATTAAACAGTAGATAGCCTTCGATATGAACCACTGCCGCATCTTCAAAACAGTTTTCGTCAATTTCTTCGGGCAGAATTTCCGAAGAAGCACCAAGATAAGTCAGCATGGACCGCTGAGCATCCGGGGTGATGATGGAAAGCACCCTGCCAGTGCGGGAAGGGGATTGCAGCAAGCGGGGCTCCACACCGTTTTCAACCAGGCTGGCTTCAAAAAAAGCCCCCATTGGCTCGGTTCCCCGTTTTCCGACAAAACGTGAGGCCCCGCCAAGCTTGGCGACACCGATAATCGTATTGCAGGCAGATCCGCCCGGAACAATGCTGGGAGAAGATTTCAGATCCGAGACAATGCTTTCGATAATTGCATAGTCAACCAGCGTCATGCCTCCCTTGACTGCTCCGGATTTGCACAGAAACGCCTCTGTCTCATGGGCGAGGATATCAACCAGGGCGGAGCCGATGCCGACAATTACATTTTTCATAGATTTTCCATATTCTTATCTTACCATACCGTGGATTCGTGAATCCATCCTTTGTCGCCATCCGCATGTTCGACCAAAATCCATTTGTTATTGCGTTTCAGGACTTTAAAGGGGATGCCCGGCCCGACAGAAAACAGGGCTTTCGCATCCGCCTTGGGCTCGGAGCGCAAACTGTTTTTATCTTTTATGGTGATGACCGAGGGCGTATTTCCAACCATAGACCGATGAACCCATCCTTGATCTCCCTCAAAATCCTTTACCTGATACCATTCCCCTATTTTTTTGATAACGGCAAGGGGGAAATATTTTTCAGATTTCCAGAGTACGTCGAAATTATTTCCAGCGCCGGATCGAATTTTGGCCTCGGTCACAGAAACCGACATGCGCTGTTCGGCCTGAGCAGCACCGCACAGCAACAGAAAGGCCATGATTCCGTAAAAACAAAGGCATTTGATTTTCATAGCGACCCTCACACACCAACACACAGTAGGGGCGACCGGCCGGTCGCCCTTGCTTTCCCACAGGAAAGACCAAGTAGGCATGGATATACAGGATAATAAAAAATGTGTCAATGCAGTAGGGACGACCGGCCGGTCTCCCCTACAGGATTACCGTGGGCCTGGAATATCAAATGTCGAGCAAGAGCCGCTGGAACAGCTTCGGGTCTGAGCGGAAGCGCCCGTACCTCCGCTTCCGCTGCTTACGGAGAAGTTTGTACTGCTGAGAACACGTTCAATTTCATGGCCATCACATTTGGCGCATTTCAGCTCGGCGGTATCCTGTGTGCTGGTGAAGAGTATCTCGAAACATTCATTGCATTTCAAACACTTAAATTCGTAAATCGGCATATCTAATCTCCCAATAAAATAATCAGTCGTTGGTCGTTGGCCTTCTGCACCCGAACTTCAAACCGGCAATTTTACCACAAACCGTGCGCCTTTCATAAGAGATTTTTCAAGGGTGATGGCGCCGCCATGTCTTTCCACAATACTGTGACAGATGTACAGCCCCAGTCCTGTTCCCTTGCCAACCGCTTTTGTGGTAAAAAAAGGTTTGAAAATATCCTGACGGATGGTGTCAGGAATACCCGGTCCGGTATCTTCGCACTCAAAGATAACCTGATGACGGTTTCTGTCAACAGCAGTTCTCAGAAAAATGGTTCCGAAAGATGGCGCAGTAGCCTGAATGGCATTTTTAATGATATTCAAAGCCACCTGGCCTATGCCTGCAAAATTTCCGTAAACAAGGGGCAGATCCTCAGCATACTGCTCGCTGATTTCGATCTTCTGATTTTTGTAAAGATTTCTCAGCACTTGAAGCGCATCCTTTACAACGGTGTTCAAGTCAATGGCTTCGGTATATGTTTGCGTCTGCCGGGACAGGGCCAGCAGGCTGCCGACAATGGCCTTTGCTCTGGCAAGTTCCTTTCCGGCAAAATCCAGATCATCCAGAATTGCTGAATTCAACGGTGTATCGACATTTCGTGAAGAAATATCTTCAAGGGTTGACTGAATCAGGCTCATGGCGCTGGCAAGAGGGTTGTTCAATTCGTGGGCTGCGCCCGCAACAAGGGTGCCGATTGCAGCCAGACTCTCGGATCGAATCAACAATTCCATTGCTTTGTCTTTTTCGATGAGTACGGTTTGAAGTTCAAGGGTTCGTTCCGCAACTTTTTCCTCAAGATTTTTGTTCAGATATTCAATTTTCTGGTAAGATTTGGCGTTTTCGATGGACAGCGAGCTTTGGTTTGCCAGGGTTTCCAGCAGATCCATGTCATCCGCCAGAAAGAGATCTCCGGATTTTTTATCTCCAATCGCTAAAAATCCGTTCAAAGTGTTTTCAAATATAATGGGAAAGACAACGGCAGCCTGGATGCTTTCCATTTCTGCATATACCTGACGGGAAAACGTATCCTCGGATTGCTGCATCAGCGGTTCTTTACGCAAGGGTTGGAGGCGGCGTTTCATCCAGATCACCATGGGGGAATTCCCGGAAAAGACAGCCGGTGACAGAGACGGGTCGTCATTGATTCGACATCGCACATAACTTGGCGACTTCGAATCATCCGATAAATACATAAAGCAGTGACTGACCTTCATGGAACCGGAAATCGTTTCGACCAGCAGAGCGGCGATCTGCCTTATATCCAGTACAGCGGAAATGGTTTGACTCAAATGCTTGATGGTTTGTCTGTAGTCATATCTGCCCTTGAAAAAATACCGGTCAACCAGTATTTGTATCCGAGTTTTTACCGGACCAAAAACAAGCGACACAACAATAAATAAAAATAGTGGGAAATATGCCGAATCCGAAGCTTTAATGTCCGTCACTGTTTTGTTGATTATTGTGACAAACAGTGAGTATATAAGCGTGAGCATGATGGAAAGAATTGAATATATAACGCTTTTTCGAATCAGTATTCCCATATCCAGCAGATCGTAACGAAAGAGCCCCACGGCAAAAATGGACAGGGGAATAAAGCTGAAATTTCCCGGCGGATATATCGAATATCCCAACAGCGGAAGCGTGTTCATGTCGAGCAGAAAGCAGAGGATTCCAAATCCGCAATAAAGATATTTCAGCCGGTTTTTCAGAATACTTTGGTTTTCCCGTTGAATGGCCTGATAAATCAGCACCAAAACATAAACCGCAGCACAGGCTGTTTCTATTACCATGAGAATGTACAGAGCACCGCCTTTTCCATAATAGCCAAAGCTGTGCCTCTGCATTTCAGCGATAAACAGGGGGGTAGGGGTAAAGCACATCAGAATAAAGGCAAAAAGATAGGCTGAACGAATCAGCCAGATACGTCCGGGAATTTTCAGATAGACATGAAAAAAGTGGATATAAAGAGGGATAAGATAAACAACGAAGAAGTGGTCCAGCCGGCTGATAAAAAGAGCTGTTTGGGCGGATTTGCAGTTAAAAATCACAAGGATGTCAGTGTAGAGAAAAGCGCCCAGTATGCAAATCAAGGTAAAGAGACGATTGATTTTGTTTTTTTTGCCGTGTGAAGCGGACAGGTAGGCCAGGCAGACAAAACAGCACAACGTTAAAAATGGTGGAATACTGTATAAAAGCCTCATGATGATTCAAGCAGTTCGCGGGCATGTTCCCAGGCAGCGGGGGTAAGGGTTTCGCCGCCCAACATTCGCGCAAGTTCGCGAACCCTGTCCTCAAAATTCAGGGCATGAATGGTTGTGATGGTCCGACCTTGCTGAACATTCTTGATTATTTTGAAATGATGGTTTCCGAATTTGGCGATCTGCGGTAAATGGGTGATGCAGATGACCTGATGATGTCCAGAGAGATACAGAAGCTTTTTTCCGACAACCTCCGCCACCCCACCGCCAATGCCTGAATCCACTTCATCGAAAATGACGGTTTCCACAGCGCCTGTATTTGAGATAATAGCTTTCAAGGCCAGTACCACCCGTGAGAGTTCTCCGCCTGAAGCAATCTGGGAAAGGGGTTTTAATGCTTCGCCCGGATTCGGGGCGATCAGAAAAACCGCCCGATCCAAGCCGTATTCGGCCATAACCTTTCCTTCACAGGTCAAAAACTGCTCGCTGCTGTCATCCGCCGGATTGCTGCGAAGGGCGATCTGAAAGCGGGTATGGGGCATTTTGAGTGCGGCAAGCTCTGTTTCGACTCGCTGCGCCAAAGCTGATGCTGCCTGAGCGCGCCGGCTCGACAGGTCTGTTGATACCTGACATAACCGGGCATGGTGACGGATCAATGCTATTTGGGTCTCCTCCAGTGTGCTGGAAAGGTGTTCGATGGTGAACAGTTCCTTTTCGATTTCGGTCAGTCTTGTCAGAACCGCATCAAGGGAGCCCCCGTACTTTCTCTTGAGTTTATGCAAGAAATCAATTCTGGCCTCGACAGCTTCAAGCCGGCCATCGTCTGTCTCAATGGTGTGAAGATAGGTTCGCAGTCCTTCGACAATATCCTCAATCCGGTACCCTGCATCTGCCAGCGCAGTGGAAAAAGATGCCAGGCCCGGATCAATCTGCGCCGCCTTGTCCATTGTTTTTCGGATAGTTGAAAGATGCTCCAGGACAGCTCCGCTTCCCACATACAGGTTCTCAATACCGTCCTGAACCGTCTGATAAAGCATTCCTGCGTGCTTTAGCCGGTTCCGGTCCTTTTCAAGTTCCAAATCTTCTGCTGGCTTAATGCGAGCTTCCGTGATTTCCGTTTTTTGAAAGGAAAGAAGGTCAATACGTTCTGTCTGGCGAAGGGCGGCTGTTTGAAGGCGATGAAAATTCTGAATCAGAGGCAAAAGAGCGTGATATCCAGCATAAACTTCATTTCGAAGGGCCAAAAGATCTCTTTGCAGCCCGCCGAACTGATCTATGGTAAGCAATTGCTGATCTTCTTTTAATAGTCCCTGATGGGCATGCTGTCCGGAGATGGATGCCAGGCTTTCGGTGATGGCGGATAGAACCTGAATGGTCGCCAGTCTGCCATTGACGTAAATGCGGTGCCGATCTGTAATGGAAATGATTCGCCGGATCAGAAGCCCTTCAGCGGGATCATGCCCGTGGGACATCATCACAGTGGCCGTGCGGCTTTCTGGTGCAATGGAAAACAATGCTTCCAGCTCTGCGGCTTCTGCGCCAGATCGGATCATGGCGGCGCCTGCGCGGCCTCCCAGCATGAGATTGACGGCCTGAAGAATGATGGATTTGCCAGCCCCGGTTTCACCGCTAAGTATCGTCAATCCTTGGGAAAAGGATATCTTGAGGTCATCAATGATGGCGAAATTTTTGATTGAAAGTTCTTGAAGCATAATGATTCGCTGAAAAACATGAGAAATGAAACAGGCTGCTCACCCACCTTGCAGCCTGATGGCTTCTTCAATATGATGTGTCGGATATCCCAGGATGGTACGTACTGGGCCGGAATATTCGAGTACGGTAAACAGCCTGCCCTTAATTCGATATTCGGAATCCCAATCGATGTCGAAATCCGCAGATGCCTCATTGACTGTAAACGGCAGCTTTTCGCCGTCAAGGCTCAGGCATCTGGATTGCCCTTCATCGGGATCCAGTATCCACGCATCCCCGGTTTCTGTAGAAAAGAAAATCAGTTTTCCCAGAGTCAATAACTGTGCTTCTCTTTTATGTGACAACTGGATGATGGTATTGGCAAGAGATATTCCGGCCTGATTGAGGGACGGAGGCTTGGGCGAAAGGGGGTCTTGGTGGCTGAGGGGTTTTGGTTGCGGTTTTCTGGTTCTGGACGGTTTATTTCGCTTTCCCATTTTCCCTGCTCCTAATTTTGTACGCAAACATACGCATTAAGTAATTCGCTTTCCGTTGATAGGCTTTGCAACCTGCAACTGGAATCCTGGTTGAGCAGTTTCAACCGATTGGCACTGGTTCGTTTTAGCAATATGGCTTTAACCTGTTTATGTTGTTGACGATGCTGATAAGCCGGATGCCATTCGTAAACTTGAGGTACACAGAAACGCTGAGATAATTTCTGTAAATGTTGACAAA
>SERZ01001290.1_pt1 | contig 14595 bp, 13 predicted proteins | sample 3171461 | NCBI WGS metagenome assembly SERZ01 (sample SAMN06051861, study PRJNA518727) | freshwater metagenome | biome: subpolar coniferous forest; feature: holomictic lake; material: water; isolation source: holomictic Lake 227, 6 m depth | place: Canada: near Kenora, Ontario | collected... | reverse complement strand
TTGCCCCAGGACTATTCCGTTCAGAAAGGTCGGTCCATCCATCCAGGAGCGGACTTCAACGATTTCATGGAACATGAGGGGAACCGAGGCAAATCCTCCGCCAAAGGCAATCAGATCAATCTTGGACATGAGTACGGCAAGCTGCAAAAGATCTTTTCGAAAGAAAGAGAGCAGGCCAAAGCCCGAAACGGTCCCAAGCAAAAAGAGCAACAGGGCGCGCGTTGTGGCTGGCATTCTGGTCTCATGTTCGGCCCGAAGGGTGGCCTGCTGTCTGCTGTTCAGCAACATCCCCAATAAAGCCGCCAGAAGAATGATGAGCATCGGATTTGCCATGAGCCAGAACAGACCCGCGGCGATGCAGGCAACCAGCACGTTTTTCCGGCTTTTGAGGGATGTCTTTCCGAAAGATACGGCGGCATTGGCCACAACAGCCACAATGACGGCCTGAAGACCGCTGAAGACCGAAACCACGGCAGGCAGCGTGTGCGTAATCGAGTAGAGAGCCGAAAACGCCATCATCAGAAAGAACGCCGGAAGGCCAAACCCGATATAGCTTACCATTGCTCCGGGCACCCCTCTGGCCTTCAGCCCGATGTAGGCCGCCATCTGCATAACGGTCGCTCCAGGAATGACCTGGCAGAGGGCGACACCATCCTGGAAAGATTCCCCATCTATCCATTGTTTCTGCACGACGGCCATCTTGCGGATATAGGCGATCATGGCCGGACCGCCGAATGCAGTGATGCCCATTCTCAAGAAGGACCCGAACAGCATAATCAAAGAGGGGACAAAACAGTCTTTGTGGATTTGATCGTATTTCATGCTTGCAACTCGCTTCTGAAAGAAACTTATCTTCCCCGCGCTCTCTGGCAACAAGCGTTTCCACTGCTGATGGGGAGGCGGATGACCTGCCGGGTACCGTATTATGACGGTTCGGCTCAGACGGACTGAATGCAGATAGCGTCTGAGCCGCCATAATCAAAGGCAACTGAGTGAAAGCACGGCCCCCTGATCGGATTACACTTCTTGAAATCCCGTTCGCAGCAGCGCATCCCGGCTGACCAGGCCCATGAACTTTCCGGATGCATCCAGCACCGGAAGGCGTTTGAGAGATTTGTCAACCATCAGCTTCAGGGCTTCATCCAGCGGCGTGTCTTCCTGAACGGTGATCAGATCCGTTTTCATCACCTCTCCGGCGGTTCGGATCTGCAGGTGCGTCGTGATGTTTCGATGCTGCTTTGTTCTTTCCATAAAGGGGATATAGGTCACAAAAAAATCCCATATCCCAGGGTGATCATTGGAGAAAGCGATCAGCAGATCCTGATCTGAGATCAATCCGAGGAAAATGCCCGCTGAATCCACCACCGCCACGCGCTGAATATCATTGGAGTCAATCATCCGGATCACATCTTCCACGGATGTGTCCGGCAATACCACATGCATGTCCCGGCGCATGACATCTGAAATCCGCTGCAGATTTCCCACCTGGATATGCTGCCCCTGAAAGGCGCTCCAGTCCGGCGATTCATTCATGGCGGTCCGGAAAATGTCCAGCCGCGAGAGCATGCCGACCAACTGTCCGTTTTTATCAACCACCGTCAGCCGTTTCAGCTTTCGTCGAATCATTCGGCCCACCGCTTCTGAAACCATCGCGTCTTCTTCGATTGAGATTGCCGGACTGGACATGATCATTGCCACCCTTTTGGAGGAAAGGGATTTTAGAACCGCATCTTTTTTTTCCTGACTGGAGTGCGCCAGCATGCCGATTCGCATGGGCATCCCAGCGCGACGGATGAGATCGCCCTGGGTGATGATGCCGATGGGGCGGCTCTCTTCATCCACCACCGGTATTCCGGAAAAAATGGAAGACAGCAGCAGGGTAGCCACATCACTGAGGGGGGTGGTGAACATAACGCTTCGGGGCGAAGGAGTCATGATATCCTTGATCTTGAGGTGACGGGGCAGGAGCTGTTTGCAGATATTATGAGATCGAATTACGACTTCTCTGCACAACACAATGCCTTCGCAGACCATCGCTTCCAGGGCCTGAAGTACTGCCGCTGATTCTGCGGAGGGCAGAATCACCTCAATTTTAATGGGCATATTGTAAGAAAGGACTTCAATGTTCCCGGTTGCGGTCTCGCCATTTTCATAGCATCCGGAAATCCCTCGGGTGACAATACACCGCGCGGCAAGTTTCAACTTCAGAAGGTGCTGCATCACAGCATCGGTTAATGGTTTGCCGTCATGCCTGGCTTCTTCGCTGCTATATATTTCGATCACACTATAAGGGATCGCCATGTCAGGTTTCCTCCATTTGCCTTGATATTTATTCGATAATTGCTGATTATAACGAATTTGGGGGTTGATTGTATTATCAATAGGTTATAAGTATTGCTGATTTATTGCACAAGATTTGCGTGGTAAGATTAACATGTTGTATTTATAATAAAAATAATAGTAATTGAAAATATTTTTCAAAATAGCATGTTAAAATCTCCCAAATCCGTTATAATCAAGCGTTTATTCATGTCCCGGCTTACCCTATCGGATGTCAGAGAAGCATTACGAATTTGGTTCTCCTCCCTTCACTTATTTCGGATCGATGCTGACGTGTTTTTTGATATTGTGGATAGGATAAATATCACCTGGTCTCGGTTGATAGCTCAGGCTCACTTCCAGATCGACATCCGTTACTCCCGGAGGCAACGGAATTTCGATGGTTTCTTCTTTGGGTGCAAAGGGCTGAATGCTTGTATCCCGAATTAACCCAAGCTTTTTGTCAGGTCCCAGAACCATGTTGTTTGAGCGGGAATCGGTAGCCTGAGGCATGTAAATCTTGGAAGTGTGAAATATTTGTTTTCCGTCAGTATCGTTTGCGGTCACATCCAGGACCACTTCAGTCTTGGACGGTCAGCCGTCAGGGATACGGTGACCCGCCTTGCTAAAGATTTTCGTATTCACCACTACCATCGGCCGGACATCCTCTTCCTTTGGCTGGAACAAATATGCAAGCGCCCGAACTTGCATCGGAAGCGCATTCCGCAGTCGCTCGGACAATTCCGTCCGGTTGTTGAAATTCGGCGGCATGTAATGATCCCCCCCCGGCATATGGCATTGCTGGCAGGTTTCTGTACCGCCTGACGGGATATAAGCGTGCAGATAGCTCCCGTATAGCGTTGCACATTGAACCGGCGTTTCAAATTCAAGGTTGGGACCCAGCCCATGGCACTGCCCGCACATTAACGAATTCTTAAGAAGCGGACTTTTCCGGACAGGCGTCTCGGGGTGATCCTTGATGTCATTATTTCCATAAATGACATTCATGTCCGGCCGGCCATGAACCACGGCTTTTTCGCGGTGACATACCAAACAACCGATATTCAGCTTGCGAATCGTCTCCTGATCATTATTCAATGCTGCCTTGGCAATCTCCGCCGCGACCGAATCCGTGGCAAATTCGATCTGGGGAAAATGACATTTGAAACAGGGAAAGTTCTTCTTTGTAGCTTTTTCACCCGACGGTATGGCCAAAGAGCCTTTTTTGAGGTATGATGCAATAAATATATAGTCATTTATACCCATTAATGAACGGGAATGATGGGATTTCTCCCACTGTGTAAATATCTGCTCATGACATTCCCTGCAGCTTGAAGAGTCGAACCTGTCCACCAATTCCTGAAGAGAATTCACCTGTGTCGTTGAAGGATCATCCGCCATTACCGTACCGTGAGACGGCAAAACGATGATCATAACGGAAATCGCCAATATCCATAAACGGCTCATGAGTTTTTGCTTTGTTTGATATCGGGTGTTGTTATCCATTCGAGATATCCTGGTTATAATTTTTTTTAGGGATGGCTGATTTAGTGTATATCGCCACTATGATCGGTAACACTTTCATCACGAATTGAAGGTAAGACATGCTGCTGAAAGGGTTTTAGCGAACATGCCAGCAGAATCAATCCCAGAACGTCCAAATTAAAGAAATTCTGATTATAATGGATTGGGGGGATTTTAATACGCTATTTCGAAAAATGATTTGAAATATATTGTCCAATTGCTATTATTTTTATTATAAATACAGAAGTTTACTCTTATCACGCAAATTGTGCACAATAAATCGACCATACTTATAACCTATTGAAAATACAATCAACCCCCAAATCCATTATAATCAGATTTTATCTCCTTAATATGATGCCGTTACTTCACACGATCAAAAGCAGTGCTTCTATCTTTTCCTTAATCCGAAAAATGGAACCGGCCCAGATAAGCGTCCAGAGAGGATCGCGCATCCGGGGTAAGCTCTGTGCAGCTTTGGCTGCCTTTGGCGCCTTCGGCGACCCGTGCGGCAAACACCATGCAGGTGGGCTCCCCGCAGGCCTTGCAGTTGGTTTTGGGCAGAAGCTTTAAAATCTCAAACAGCTTGGGCTTGGGGGTAGATTGTGTACTTTTTCGAGCAGCATGGGGCACCTCCTGGGTGCAATATTTGCTTGGATTCAAAATTGTCTCGCGACGGATTTGGGGGAGTTTGTTGACCAGTTCAACGATCTGCGGGTCATCTTCCAGCCATTTCTCAAGGCTGTCGATCTGCCTGGCCGCATATTCGCTCTGAGCACCGTCGGACAACCGGTAGTTGATCCACAGCCCATCCCGTGACGATACCACCAGCCCGGCGTTTTCAAGCAGTTTAAGGTGTTTGCTGGTCGTTGACTGAGCAAGACCCAGCGCAGCCTGGATTTCGCAGACACACAACATCCGCTGCTGGAGCATCTTAAGGACTTTTACCCGGCTTGAGTCCGAGAGGGCTTTCATGACTTTGATGAATTCTTTCATGATATATTCTTATATCGCTTTTTATCGATATATAACCCTGCCCGTGTTACGCGTCAAGCAAAATATCGGGTTGTGCACTCTGAATATTCCTTTCATTTGTCATCTCCTCCTTTGGTAATGAGCATCACCAAAGCAACGAACGTGCCACCGAATGGCATGAAAAATCAAAATGCATCAGAATTCAGCAGGCTGGCGGATTGCCCGGACCATACGCCGCCATTTTGTATTAAAAGGCATTTTGGCAAGCAGCAGGAAAGAATTTTGCCCCTGCCACCAGCGCGAACAGGGAATCAAAAGTCCATTAGAAAATCTTCTGTCACTTATCCCCGGCCTGGAAATTGTGCGTGAGCGCTTCAGCAGCATTGAGTGCCTGTTTTTGAGGTCAGTTATGGCCCCGCACAGCATGATTCCTATCAATGATGATAGTATTTCAACCTGCTGGAAAGAAAACAGGTCGGCGAAACCACCAATATGCTGGATATCGTCACCGCCATGCATTTGGCCGATAAGGTCATTACGCTTTAATTTAAGGGAATTTAAAAAGCAGCTTCCATGAGCCCAATATTTTAATTGTTCAGAAAATTCGGAAATAAGGCCATGTTCCTGCCGCTTTGGCTCTTGCTTTAGGATAATATTTGTGTCAGGGATACAGACAGATGGCAAATCTAAGATCGAATTTTTCCGATCTTTCCGGAAAACTCAAACGCCGGGAATTTCCATGCACGGACAGGTACTTCAATGCTGATGAGATACTTTGGGGCATAAATACATAATCAAGTCAATTGCCGGATTCGTTCCGATTGTTTTCTTTTGGACCGTTTTTGCTATTGCTGCGCCTTTCAGTAACGTATTGATTGTTTCAATCTTTTCTCGGTTTTCTTCATATCAGGATTACAGTGAACAGGGGACGGATTATGCATTCGACACTTATGTCGAATCGCCGGATGACTGGATAATAATTCGCCAAATGATCCAACATCCTGAATCCGCCAGCATTTCGCAATTATGCTCAAAATCCATTCGACATTTATTGCCGCCAAGGAGTTGTAAGCGCTTCCGTGATTCGGACGCCTTTTCCCATAGATAAAATTATCTTTACAGCGTGTTACAAAAAATCTGTCCGAACTGGCACTAATACTGCTTTAAAAATCGGGTACCCCTGGAGGCTGTGCTGTAAACTGATTGTTGGGTGATGGATTTTAGGGAAACTGTTTTTCAGAAGGAAGTGAAACATGTGGATAGTCCGACTTGCATTACGCCGGCCCTACACCTTTGTGGTGGCGGCGCTGGTGCTGCTGTTGCTGACACCGTTTGTGCTGCTACGCACCCCAACGGACATTTTTCCAGAGATCAACATCCCGGTCATCAGCGTGGTCTGGGTGTATAATGGTTTGAACGCCAAGGAAGTGGAGGAGCGCATCGTCTATAACCACGAGCGCATGATCAGCACCCTGGTGAACGATATCGAACACATTGAGTCCACAGCTTACAATGGCGCAGGGGTTATCAAGGTCTTTTTCCAGCCCGGCGCTTCCGTGACCGATGGACTGGCGCAGATCACCGCCAGCGGACAGGCGGTGCTGCGCATTCTTCCGCCGGGGATTAACCCGCCCTTCATCATCCGCTACAATGCATCGAGTGTCCCAATTTTGCAATACAGTCTGGCCAGTCCGAAAATTTCCGAACAAGAACTTCAGGACATGGCCATGAACCGCGTCAAGGTGGGTCTTGCAACCGTAAGGGGCGCATCCGTGCCGTATCCGGCTGGCGGCAAGGCGCGGGTTGTCGCCGTCGATATCGATCTGGCAGCCCTTGAATCCAAGAACCTGGCTCCCCAGGATGTCGTCAATGCATTCAATGCCCAGAATTTCATGCTTCCCAGCGGCACGGCCAAAATCGGGGAAACCGAATACAGTATCTCGTTGAACACCAATCCGGAAATGATCACGGCATTGAACGATCTGCCCATCAAAACCGTGGGAGGCGCCGTGATCCGGATCGGTGATGTGGCCCAGGTACACGACGGCTATCAGCCACAGCAGAACATCGTCCGGTTAAACGGCGTGCGTGGCGTGCTGCTCACCATTCTAAAAAGCGGCGCGGCCTCAACCCTCAGTGTTGTGGACGGCGTGAAAAAAGCCATGCCACAAATTTTAATCGGCCTTCCTCCTGAGTTGGAAGCCAAAGAGTTTGCCGACCAGTCGCTTTTTGTCCGCGCCGCGGTAAATGGCGTGGTCAAGGAAGGTGTGATCGCGGCAGCGCTCACTGCCATGATGATTCTGCTTTTTCTGGGTTCCTGGAAAAGCACTTTTATCATTGCTCTTTCCATTCCCCTTTCTGTGCTCACATCCCTATCCTTGCTCAGCGTGCTTGGCGAGACCATCAACCTCATGACGCTCGGAGGACTGGCTCTGGCCGTCGGCATCCTTGTGGACGATGCCACGGTTGAAATCGAAAATATTCACCGGCAGATGGCGATGGGAAAACCCAATATCCAGGCGATTCTGGACGGTGCGCAGGAAATCGCCTTGCCAGCGTTCGTCTCGACGCTTTGCATCTGCATCGTTTTTGTACCGATGTTCTTTCTTACGGGTGTGGCGCGCTATCTTTTCGTACCTCTGGCCGAAGCAGTCGTCTTTGCCATGCTGGCAAGCTATGTGCTTTCCCGGACCCTCATCCCGACCCTGGTGATGTGGTTTTACCGCAACAGCGAAGGGGGTCATCCGGCTGGCACCCGAAAAACGCCACTGTGGCTGCGCCCGTTTGCCGCGCTGCAGAGGGCATTTGAGAACAGTTTCGACAGGTTCCGGGAAGGTTACCGGAACCTGCTGGGCGCGGTGCTTTCCCATCGCATCCTCTTTACGATGCTCTTTCTGGTCTTTTGCGCTGGTACCTGGATGCTGGTCCCGCAGCTTGGGCAGAATTTTTTCCCGACAGTGGATGCAGGCCATTTCCGTTTGCACGTCCGCGCCCCCGGCGGAACCCGCATCGAAGAAACCACCCGGCTTGTGGACCGCATCGAAACCGTGATCCGGGAAGTGATCCCCGCCAGGGAACTTGCCGGAGTTCTGGATAATATCGGCATTCCCAGCGGCGGCATTCCGCTGACTTATCTCGATAATGGTGTAACGGGAACCGGCGATGCGGATATTCTGGTTTCACTCAACCTGGAACACCGGCCCACGGATGATTATGTTCGCCTGTTGCGCACCCGCCTGGGACGTGACTTCACCGGATCGACATTTTATTTTCTGCCGGCCGATATCGTCAATCAAACCATCAATTTCGGGTTGCCGGCCCCGATTGATATTCAGATCATGGGCCGGGATCGTGAAAAATCGCGGGAAATCGCGGCAAAACTGGCCGATAATATCCGTAAGGTACCGGGCGCCGTGGATGTAAGGATCCAGCAACCGGCCAACCAGCCCGAGCTGCACTTTGCCATCGACCGCACCAAGGCATCCCAAATCGGACTGACCGAGCGCGATGTGGCCGGATCGGTGTTGCTGAATCTTTCCGGCAGCAGCCAGACTCAGCCCAATTACTGGCTGAATCCGAAAAACGGCATTCAATATCTGGTCAATATACGGGTCCCGGAATACGCCATGGACTCACTTTCCGCGCTGAACGCCATCCCGCTGAACGCTGGTAAACCCGGAGGCGCCAGCCCCCAGATTTTGGCCAATGTGGCCTCTGTTGAGCGAAAAATCGGCTCTCCCATTTATTCCCATTACAACGTGATGCCGGTGATCGATGTCTTTGCCGGCGTGAGCGGCCTTGATCTGGGTGGAGTATTGAAAGACATCCGCCCCCTGATTGCAGCGGCAGAAAAGGAATTACCAAAGGGCTCCGCTATCATTCTGAGGGGTCAGGCGGATACCATGCAATCCAGCTTCACCGGTCTTGGTATCGGACTGGGATTGGCGGTTGCGTTCATTTATCTGCTTCTGGTCGTCAATTTTCAGAGCTGGCTGGATCCCTTCATCATTATCATGGCTTTGCCTGGCGCACTTGCGGGGGTCATTTGGGGCCTTTATCTGACGCTGACAACCTTGAGTGTTCCGGCCCTGATGGGCGCCATCATGAGCCTAGGGGTGGCAACAGCAAATTCCGTTCTAGTGATATCTTTTGCCCGGACCCATCTGGAGCAGGGAAATGATCCGTTTTCATCGGCATGGGAAGCAGGCGTGGGCCGTCTGCGTCCGGTACTCATGACGGCGCTTGCCATGATCATAGGCATGCTGCCCATGGCGCTGGCACTGGGAGAAGGCGGGGAGCAAAATGCCCCACTGGGCCGCGCGGTCATCGGGGGCTTGATCCTGGCCACTTTCGCAACGCTTTTTTTCGTGCCCGCGGTATTCAGCCTGCTTCACAGGAAAGCGCCCGAAAAGTTGCAGAACGATGCGCTCCGATTGTTAGAAACCAATGATTGATAAGGTATGGTTATGAATTCAAACCAAATAGACAATTTTAAGGAAAACCCGGAACCCGAGGCAATACTTCAGCGATCCCCTGTCAAGTTTCTGGTGGTAACCCTGATTGCGATCGTGTTGATCGTCACGGGCGTGATTGCCGGACTGATTCCCCGATGGCGCCAGCAAAGCGAGTTGAACGCCGAAACCCGTGAGCTTTCCGTTCCCGCTGTCACTGTGATCTCGCCCAAACCCGGCCAGAGCATGATCCAGTCGGCCCTGCCTGCGGAAATCAAACCCTGGGTGGAGGCGCCGATTTATGCCCGCATCAGCGGTTATCTCAAGCAGCGATATGTGGACATCGGCGATCCCGTAGAGACCGGTCAGTTGCTTGCCACGATCGATACCCCCGAGCAGCTTCAGGAACTGGAACGGGCTCGGGGCCAGCTCGATCAGGCCGAGGCATCTCTGGGAATCTCCAAAATTACGGCAGCCCGCTGGGCGGAACTGCTTCAAACTGCCAGTGTCAGCGAACAGGATGCCGCTGAAAAACAGGCCGACCTCAAGCTGAAGACCGCTATTGCCAATTCGGCCCGATCCGAGGTGCGCCGGCTGGAAAAAATCCAGGCGTTTTCCAGTGTGACTGCCCCGTTTTCCGGCATCATCACGATCCGCAATATTGATTCCGGGGATCTGATCGTCGCCGCCGGCAACCGGGAACTCTTTCATTTGGCGCAAACCAAAAAGCTTCGCGTCTTTGTGCAGGTTCCGCAGGAAATGGCCCGAAGTATTGCCACCGGCCAGTCCGCGGAGATGACGCTCCCGGGGCTGCCCGGCCGCAAATTCACGGCAAAAGTGATCCGCACCGCGGGGGTCATCACGGCGGACTCCAGAACATTGCCGGTGGAGTTGGAGGCGGACAACCCGAAAGGAGAAATTCTTTCGGGCAGCTATGCCAAGGTGCGCTTTATTGATGTAAAAATGAAGGCTTCCCTGACGCTTCCGGCAAACACGGTGCTGTTCCGGCCTGAAGGTCCGCAGGTCGGCATTGTGGATAACGATGGCAAGGTCAGCCTGCAAAGCATTTCCATCGGACGTGATTTTGGGCAGACCATTGAGATCATCACCGGCATCTCCCTACAGGATCGCGTCATCGTCAATCCCTCCGATTCGCTGGTAAACGGGATGACGGTTGCCGTCTCCGAAGCGCCCCCGGCGGAGAAAAAACCATGATCATATCCCGTTATTTTGATCATTTTTGGAATATGGCAAGGAGCATTGTTCCGGCCCTGGCACTGATGCTGTTTTCAGGCTGCGCGGTCGGACCTGACTATCAGCGCCCCGAGGCCACCCTCATTCCGGATGCTTATGTCGGTCCCGGGAATGACTGGAAAATCGCTGATCCCCAGGCGCATGTACCCCGTGGCAACTGGTGGGAAATATTCGGTGATGCGGAACTCAACCAACTGGAAGCCGACGCCATGGCGGCCAATCAGGATTTGGGGGCGGCCATCTCCCGTTTCGCGCAGGCCAGGGCCAGCGCCAATGTCGCGGAATCCGCGCTCTTTCCGCGTCTGGGGGTTTCCATCCAGCAGGTGGATCAACGGGATTCCAAACACCGCCCGGTCGGCGGCAAACCTGATCAGACATACGATACGTTTACCGTACCGTTTGATTTCAGCTACGAGATTGATCTCTGGGGACGGGTCAATCGCTCGGTTGAAGCAGCCGCAGCCCAGGCCGAGGCAAGTGCGGACGATGTCGAATCCATCAAACTTTCCCTTCAGGCCGAAGTTGCAGCCAATTATATCACCTTGCGCACCCTGGATGCAGACAATGCTCTGCTGCTTTCCAGCATCGCGGTGTATCGCAAATCGCTGGAACTGGTGCGAAACCGCCGGGCAGGCGGCATGGTTTCTGATCTGGATGTGGCGCAAGCCGAAACCGTTTTGAAAACCGCGGAAGCCCAGGTACCGGATATCGCCATTCAGCGGGCCAAATATCAGAATGCTCTGGCGGTATTGACAGGAAAAACCGCATCCCTGTTTCAACTTCCGGAGCGGCCTCTGGATATGCCACCACTGGTCATCCCCGCCGGATTGCCGTCAGAGCTGCTCGAACGCCGGCCGGATATCGCCGCAGCCGAACGCCGCATGGCAGCCGCAAACGCCAATATCGGCATCGCGACCGCTGTATTTTTCCCAACCGTCAAATTGAGTGGTATTGCCGGTTTTCAAAGCGGGGGCCTGGATATGCTCTTTGACTGGCCCAGCAATTTCTGGGCCGTCGGCCCTTCCGTGACCCTGCCGCTTTTCCAGGGCGGACAACTGAATGCAACGCTTCGCCAGACAGAGGCCGTTTATGAGGAAACCGTCGCCAAATATCGACAGACGGTACTCTCCGCTTTTGCAGAAGTGGAAAACAATCTGGCTGGCGAGCATCTTCTGACCGATGAATATGGGAAGGTGTTGGATGCCTTGAAGTCCGGACGCCGACAGCAGGAAATCGCCGGCAACCGTTACAGCGCAGGTCTTGCAACCTATCTGGAGGTGGCAATTGCACAGAATGTAGCGCTGGGTATCGAACGCACCGGCGTCCGTCTTCGGGGCCAGCAACTTGTATCGGTTGCGGCCCTGATCAAATCGCTCGGAGGCGGATGGCAGGCACCGGAAAGCGGCGCCAATGGCTCCTGATTCCCGCATTGGGCTGCGGAATCATTTGTCTGCCGCTCGATCTCATATTCACAATAAATTTTATAACTTTTCTCAATATCTTTCTTGACATGGAATATCAAAATATCTATATTCGTTAAAATGAATATAGAGACCAGCATGGATCAATTTGTCAAAATCATGAAAGCCCTTGCCGACCCCAGCCGGCTGAAGATCATCAAGATGCTTCAGCACAAGCCTTTATGCGTATGTGAAATTCAAAAGGCTTTGGATATTCCTCAGCCAACCGCATCCAGGCAGTTGAAAATCCTGGAAGACACCGGACTTGCCGTCGGCCGGAAAAGCGGGCTTTGGGTCAATTACAATCTTGCGGACGGTTCGGACAGCCCATACTCCGCCATGCTGCTGGGAGGGCTTCGGCACTGGCTTGAGGATGATCCGGAAATTGTCCGGATGGTCAACAAACTCCCTGCCATAAAATATTCTGGCCGCAGGGAAGATATCTGCAAAGAATAAGGAACCAATATGAAATATCTCACTCCTCACTCCTGTTGTACCGTAATGCCGGACAACACAGGGACTCCCACCGATTCGGAGAATAAACCCAAGGCTCTTCGGTATGTCCTGTACATGATTCCCTTATTGGTATTATGGGTGCTCATTTATCAGGAACTGGCGAACTTTTCCCATCTGATCACCTATACCGTACTGCGGCTACAGGAAGGTAGTCATCTGAGCGGCGCCATTGAATTTTTTATTTTTGAAACGCCTAAAGTCCTGATGCTACTGACCCTGGTGGTGTTCGGTGTCGGCATTGTCCGGTCTTTTTTTTCGCCGGAAAAGACCCGGGCCATTCTGGCCGGCAAACGCGAAGCCATCGGTAATGTGCTTGCCGCGCTTCTGGGAATCGTGACCCCGTTTTGTTCCTGCTCAGCAGTACCGCTTTTTATTGGATTTGTGACTACCGGCGTTCCCTTGGGCGTAACCTTTTCGTTTCTGATTTCAGCGCCCATGGTGAATGAAATTGCGCTGGTGCTGCTCTTCGGGCTTTTCGGCTGGAAAGTCGCTGCTATTTATCTCAGCACCGGACTGTTGATCGCCATGATTGCCGGATGGGTCATCGGAAAACTTCACATGGAACGTTTTCTGGAAGACTGGGTGCTTCAGATTCATGCAAATGGCGGAAGCACATCTGAAAAAACACTATATTGGGCAGACCGGATACAATATGGTTTGGAAGCGGTCAAAGACATTGTTGGAAAGGTCTGGATCTATGTGATAGCCGGAATCGCCGTGGGCGCCGGCATTCACGGATACGTGCCCGAAGGCTTCATGGCTTCCATCATGGGAAAAGGCGCCTGGTGGTCGGTTCCACTCGCGGTTGTGATTGGCATCCCCATGTATTCCAACGCCGCCGGGATCATTCCCGTGGTTCATGCACTGATCGAAAAAGGCGCGGCCCTGGGAACGGTGCTTGCATTCATGATGTCCGTGATTGCGCTCTCGCTGCCGGAAGCGATAATCCTCCGTAAAGTATTGAAACCCACGCTGATTGCAACCTTTTTTGGTGTGGTAGGCATTGGCATTATGATCGTCGGGTATCTGTTCAACTTTCTGATGTGATACTGGAGGAACGCAAATGAGCAGCCAAAATAGTTCCATCAACGATAAGCCGGAGCAGACAGACGAACAGAAACTGAACGTACTGTTTCTATGCACCGGCAACACCTGCAGAAGCCAGATGGCAGAAGGACTGACAAGGCACCTGAAATCGGATATTATCGCGCCGTATTCCGCTGGCGTGGACCCCGGCGAAATGAATCTCCGTGCGGTTAAATGCATGGCGGAAATCAGCATCGACATATCCGGCGGCTTTCCAAAGACCATCGAAAGTCTGAGCAATATTGCCTTTGATTACGTGATTACCTTGTGCGATCAGGCCAATGAATCTTGCCCGCTGTTTCCGGGAAAAACAAAAAGATTGCATTGGGGCTTTGAAGATCCGCCCAAACTGGCCGAAAACGCCGCAACCGAGGAAGAAGCCATGAGCCACTACCGCCGGGTGCGCGATGAAATCAAAGCATTTGTGGAAAAACTCCCGGATGTTCTTAACGATTGAACTGTTTTATACAAAGAAGAAATATTTACCTGAAAGGAGATCGTGATGGAAATCAAAGTACTGGGTCCCGGCTGCCCCAAGTGTCACCAGACCGAAAAAGTGGTTAAGGAAGCCGTTGCCGAAGCAGGCATATCCGCCGAGGTTGAAAAAGTGACGGATATGATGAAAATTGCAAGTTTTGGCGTGTTCGGCACCCCCGCCGTGGTCATAAACGGCGAAGTCAAAAGCGTTGGCAAGATTCCCAAGAAAGACGAAATCAAAAAGTGGCTGGCTGCCGCAAAATAAATGGAGGCGAATTATGTCTGGAGATTGCTGTTCAAAGGAAGCTGTTAAAAATCTGTTCAGCAACGCAGCGTAATCTATATTTGATTGTCAGAAATTACCATTAACAGGAAATAAAATGAAAAACCAATACATGAAGACACAGGCTGGGTCACTGATTATTGCAGGACTGTTCTTTTTTCTTTTCGGCTTTCTGCAGGTTCCGGTTTTCTTTGGCATGGCATCATCTGCCGCTCAGGCGGCGGAAACCAAGGAAATTCCGACCAAGGGA
>SERZ01001288.1_pt1 | contig 14600 bp, 6 predicted proteins | sample 3171461 | NCBI WGS metagenome assembly SERZ01 (sample SAMN06051861, study PRJNA518727) | freshwater metagenome | biome: subpolar coniferous forest; feature: holomictic lake; material: water; isolation source: holomictic Lake 227, 6 m depth | place: Canada: near Kenora, Ontario | collected 2013-06-25... | reverse complement strand
TACAATTTCTGTGAGTGCCTACCTGCTCTTGATAAATGTCACCTCAAAGGCCTTGCATGGGCGGAACTGCTGGAGGCGGTTATTGAAAGTGAATGTGTCGTTCATTTCATAATGCTGAAAGATATCCAGTCCGCGGTCGAGCAGGATTTTCCATCCATTGTCCGTCTCGATATGCCGGGCGTGAATGGTACCGGTTCCATCAAACTCCCAGGTAAAAGCAATACCTGCTGCGATGCAGGAATCCTCTATCTTTTCGAAATATTCTTTCTGTTGATCTCCCTTGAAATCGTCTTCCGTGGTGATTAAATGAACGGCAACCTCCTCCTCCATCGGCTTGTGTTTGACAACCGTCTCAATAAACTCCATGAGATTTCGAATCTGATAAAAGATCCTGATGTATGGGTCAGTAAGAACAATCCGGCTTGCACCGCTCAGGTAGGAACCAAAAAGCGAGTCATATGAAACTCCTCGCTGGTTCTCCTGAAAGGTTAGATGCTGTTCTTTGTTTTCAGCGGTAGTAACTGAAGCAACAAGAGCTCCAGATACCTCAGGAAAGTCTATCTCTCTGCTTTCAACCTGAGGCTGCTTTCCATCACCCTCACCAATCGTTTTATTATAGAAATGCGGGTATGCTTCGTCTTCGAGCGTTTTAACCGTTCTTGATTGACCGGAGGCATCCGTATAAGCAAATTGAACCTTCGGGTACGTCGAATCAATCCGCATCAACTGATCTTTCACCCTTTTCCTACCTTCGATGGAAAATTTAAGCAGCTCTTCGATCTCATCTTTTGAAGCTCCTCCTTGAGGGAAAAGGATCTTCATGAGACCGGAAAAAGTTTTGTTTACGCCATCCCTGTCACGGGTTGATATATCGGGAGAAAGTGAAAAGTGTTCCTGATAACGATCTGAATAGTCATGGTTGCGCATCGAGCGGAGAATTTCGGCAAGGTAATCGACGACAAATCCATAACCGCTAGAGAACATCTCACCGCGAATGATATCTATTTCCCAGCCCGGAGCATAGAAATGTAGACGATCAAGAAATGCCGAGTCATAAAACTTTTCGGGCAGCTCGTCAAACAGGTCCGAGTGCTTGAGCATGTAGGGCACGGTATGCTGGGTGTTACCGACAAAGACCATGGATGCTTCTGCTCCGAGAGTTTCAACACCCCGGGAGAAAGACTTGTTGGCCATGTAGTTTTTCATGATGTCCACCAGCGCCTTATCCACCCGTTTCTGTTTACCGGCAAATTCATCGAAAGCAACGACATCCCAATAGCCGACCAAACCGATTTTGCCTGACGAGTTACTCACAAAAAGCTTGGGAACAGTGACCTCACCCCCGGAAATGAGAATACCGTGCGGGGAAAACTCCGAATAAATATGGGATTTACCTGTTCCCTTGGGGCCAAGTTCAATCAGATTGAAGTTGCGTTCACAGTAGGGAATCAACCTGACGAGCTGAGTCAGTTTGCTGCGCTTTCCGAACATCTCAGGATTGAATCCGATGCTCTGGATCAGCAGATCAATCCACTCGTCAGTAGTGAATTGCTTTCGGGCTTCAACATAACCATCAAAATCGAAGTGGGACAACTGAATCGGTTTCAATGTCGAAAGGATCCACGGCACAGCATTCTTCTCTTCCTTGAACTCGTACTCAATATCTGCAATGCACCATACTCCGCCGACCAGTAGTTTTGGATGGGTCTTGATCGTGCCGGAATCAACCAGAACCTTCTTGATTCCAAGATTTGAAAACTCTGCCTCGTAGGCATCGCTCTTGTCATTCAGCGCTACGCTGATCTTGTCGATGACCTTATATCTTCCCTTTTCCTTGATATTTGATCGAACCAACCCGGCTTCATTGCGATGCACATAATGTTTGCGCAGAATCTCTTTGACGGTCTCAATTCCGGTCTGAATCGTAGCATCATCACTTGTGGCGCAGTATTGACCCAACAGATACTCAAGGACGTATGTTGGAACAATGGCGTTACCTTTGACTGTTTTGACAAGATCCTTGCGGACAACAAGCCCGGCGAAATGAGTATTTATCTTCTGGTCAAGAGTATTCATAGTCGGCCTCGGTGGTTAAAAATCAAAATCGCTGGTAAATGACCGCCGCATAAGATATCGGATAGACTTGTATTCGCTGTAGTGGGAGGTCCTTGGGTATTTCTCATCAAGCCTCAAAATAACCTCCTGACCGTTCACCTCATCAGCCTTACTGGTCAACAGAAAACGCACCTGCCGCTCACGATCCCGAGAATTGTCAGAGGTGACGTCAAAAAGAAGTGTGTGAGAATCGGAAATCAGATCCCCGGCAAGAGTATAAATCCCTGCAATAAGTGCCCTTCCCTGAACTTTTTCGGTAACCGGCTGCGATTGGTAGAGCACGACTGCGAGCTGCCCGGACGTAATAACTGAACTGGTGCCACGAATAATATCAACGTCAACTGCCGAGAGGTCACTCTGATGCTTTTTATTGATTCTGATAACAGGAATTACTACCTCCTGCAACGACGCACCTCCATGCACATAACGGCTGCCAGAACCCTTGAGCCGCAAACGATTGATTGATTTCGGAATCTGCACCTCCACATCTCCGGCCAGTCCAAGCTGAGAGGCATTGAACTTCCTGAGACCCGGAGCCTCTTTCAGACCCTTACCAAGTACAAAACGCCGATCACGGAAAAGAATCAGATCACCTTCAACATCCTCTCCCGAAAAATCGCTCCCGTCAAGTGTACGGTTCTGATAAATAAATCCATGATCAGAGGTCACCAGCAAATTTGTAGCATTGGCTGCGGTTAATTTCTTAATCAGATTGACAAGGTCTTTCAGGCACTCTTCAACCGCCTCAAATACCCGTTCTTCAGAGTCACGCTTGTCGCCGGCAAGGTCAATGCGATTGTGGTAGACATAAATAACATCGTGCTCCCTGAACAATGCACGATACTCATCACGCTTGAGCGCCATCACTTCATCAGACTTTACAGCAACGCCCCGCCATGCTGCCGACTGACCAAGAAGTTTGGTGCGATTGGCTGTCCCTTGCGAACTGAGCCCATCCACCATCACCATTCCGGTATCATTATTGGCAAGCTCCAGCACTTTATGCGGTAAAAGCGCGGCCATACCAAGCTGCGTATAGCTCGGCAGCATTGACAGCACCGGCTCCAGATTTGCATCATAACGGTCTTCCTGACGAATAAGCGTGAGCAATTCGTCACCGATTTCATAGCGTAACGCATCGGAAATAATGACACAGACCTTGTTCTTCTTTGAGAGAAATGGCTTTACAAACCGCTCGAAAACACTTTTCTGTAACGGCACTGGAGGAGCCTCCCATGTATCAGCTTTGTCCACGAAAGCCTGCCACCGGTCGTTCAGCTTCACGAGGAAGTTGTTGGAGTAGAGATTTTCTACTTTTTCGCTCAATTCCGCCATCAGCGAGACCTGACCGGAAATGCTGACATGGTAAATGAATTTTCGGTAGAACTGGTCGAGCCGAAACCAGAACCGACTATACTGCTGCACGCCGTCAGTCATGGAACTCATATCCAGTTTGGCTTCTTCGATTGCATGCATGAAAAGCGCCGCATACTCCACCGCCTCATAGAAGTGCCGGAACTCCTTGAACCAGTGGCCTTGTCGGCGAAGACGAATCCATTGTGTAATCTCATGGCTGAACACCGTACGAGCAACAAGCGCCCGAACAAGATCACTGATAATTTTTTTGTCAATCAACCGGAAATAATCGAGTTCAATCAGTTGCCGAAAATCCAGCCCTTCCAGCTTCTGTTCAATACGCAGAATCCTCGCACACTCATCAGAAAGAGCTTCAAAGCAGCGCTCAAATTGACGGCTGTCTTTCCAGCGCTTCAAAAACACCAGCGCATCACCGGATAGTGCACCCTTTCCATCGGTGCCAACGACAAAGCTGCTCTTGAAAAGTTCGATAACGAAATCTTTCAGACCGGGTTCAGATGCTTCGTAGCCGTAGCTCCGTTTTATAAGCTCCCAGAAATAGCCATCCAACCTGCATCGTTCAATCAGCCGATACCTTTCACCATCCAGCAATTCCAGACCCAACTGCTTTTCATCCGAAGCGCTCCCAGCCAGCTCGTCGAGCAGGTGTTCCAGCACCATATCAAGCTGAGGTGCGAAACCGGCACAAACAGCAAGCATCTTCAACCGGATCATTCCGGGCGTATCGTCTGCTTTGATCAATTTCTTGAGACTCTCAATCCTCTTCGCAGACTTGTAGAACTCAGCATGATCCTTCACCACATCCTGAAAATCACTGCCGAGCTCCAACTCGGAAAGCCAGATACTCGTCTGATCTGCACGGAACTCCCCATAAGCAAGCTCTAGATCGAGAAGCCAGTTATCGAGCATTGCTGGTTGCGGCCCTTCACGATAGAGCAAGAATTTCTGTTCCGGCTGTTCCCGCAGAATGTGATACTTCACTCCAAACTCATTGTTAACCAGCTCAACTTTTTCAACACCCACAAGCTGTAATGAGTCGAATTCCTCACGCAGCTCCCGCTTCGTATCATTCCAGAAGACAATACGGTGGCGCTCAAAGAGCCGGGTCAGAGCCTGAACAATGCGCTCACTCATTACAGAAAACTTTCATGAGATATATTGAAGACAAAAATTCTTAAACATACTTTGCCGTACAAGTCAGTTTTTGTGTATTACAGAAACGACACAAGAAAGTTAGCGTATGATAACTTTCATTTAACGATACACAAAAAACTTTATGAATAACAGACGATACACAACACTTCTTATAAAAGACCCTTCCCTTCGGCAATGTTAATCAACGCCGGAAAACAGAGAACTGCAGCACGCCGTCCCCTCCCTTCTTTAAGATCGGATAAAATTCCGGCTGTTTTCAATTGCCGAAGAAGTCCCATTGCTGTGGGCTTGTGAATGCCTGTCTCGCTGATAAAGTCTGTGGTTTTGAAAATCGGACGATTAAAAATTGCGTCGATGATCTGAATGCTGTACTGGGAATGCGTCAGTTCCTGTACGCGAACCTTTATATCCGCATAGAGCCCCATAATTTCCCTGACTTTCCGGCTATTTTCTTTTGCCTGCATAACAATGGCCTGCAAAAAAAATGCGATCCAGCCGTTCCAGTCTCCACGGAGAGAGATTGCGTGCAGTGCCTGATAATACTCTTCCCGATGAGACTCCAGGTAAGAACTCAGATAGAACATCGGCAGCGAAAGTTTCCTTTTTTGATAAAGAAACAAAGGAATCAGAATTCTGCCGATTCGTCCATTGCCATCTTTAAACGGATGTAACAGCTCGAACTGGGCATGCACAACGGCTGCCTGCAAGAGCAGGTCAATGTCGTCTACCGCAAGATAGACCTGCCATGCGTTCAGATAATCAACAAGATGAAGAGGATCTGGTGGCACAAAAGAGGCTTTTTCGATGGAACAACCAGCTTGACCAATCCAGTTCTGATCTTTTCGAAACTCTCCCGGAGTTTTGTCCTGTCCGCGAACACTGTTCAACAGTACCTTGTGCAACTCCCTGACAAACGCCAGGGTTATCGGCCTCTCTTCAAGATAGTTGTGCGCTGAACGCAAGGCTTCACGGTAATTGATTATTTCCTGGATATCCTTGTATTTTTCGCCCTCTTTCAACAAACCGGCTTCCTGCTCCAGTACCTCATCAACTGTCGCCTGTGTTCCTTCGATCCGTGAAGAAACTACCGCTTCTTCGTTGGTCAATGGAGAGAGCATAATGGCTGGATTGACAATACCTTGCAGCAAACCATCATACCGGGCAAGCTCGGCATTTGCCTCACCAACCAGAGCAAAAAGGCGTTTATAATCCAGCCCCGAGAGAGGCAAGCTATCCGGCTCATAAGGTTTCATCGTTCACTCCTCTTTAGCATCGAGGCCGGGGATCTTTTTGAGAGCCGGGCCGAATTTCTGATAGTTCACTTTTACGCCGTCGTCAAGGTCAATTTCGAGCTGCTCGGTAGCAAGCGGATAGAGAATTTCTCGTTCATAACTTTCAAGCTCTTCGATCATTTTTCGGAGGCTTTCGATCTCTTTCAGCGCTTTGGTCTTTTCACCGGGTGATGCGCTGGCATTGATGCTAACCGCTTCGAACTGGCTTTTGGGGGAGAGCAGCTTGATGCGGAACTCGCGCAGGTAGCGAAGCACTACGCTTGCCGTATCCGGGCGATAGCGGTGCATGTAGATAAGCGCGTTGAAGCTTTTCGGGCTGCTGAAGAGCCAGTAAATCGGGCGCTTTTTGTATCGACGCCAGTGATCGTTATAAAAATCCTTCAGGAAATATTTGCGGATATCCTTGCCCAGCGCAACCTCAATAAACTTCAGATTCTCTTCGTAATGCTCCTCGCCAAAGGTGATGCGCAGGAACTTGCGAAACCGCTCGGAGATGTCGTCGGTGAACCATTCGCCATCGAGAATGGGGATGATGTTGTCTTCGTCTGCTTGGAAAGTCGGGTCGGGAATCTCCCTTAGATACTCTGTAATGGTATCGCCCTGATTGGCAAGAATCAGTCCGGGTTTATCCAAGGAATAACGGCCAAACATGCAGCCCACAGCATAGGAGATAAACTCCTTCATGGTGTCGGCCAGCAGGAGCGCTTCCAACTCTTCGGCGTTTTTATTGTTGTTGTAACGATAATGCGGGTTACAAGTGAGAGTAATTTCATTCAACGGCACATCGGGTGTCAGTTCATCCTGCAGACCATAGGCATTGATGAAAATGCAGTTATTCTCCTCTTCAAGACGCTGCATCTCCAGCGTCATCTCCCGCCATTGGGCTCGAAGGTTTATGTATGTAGCTATTAGTGTTGGCTGGCGGTAGTCGGGTTGTAGCAGCGGAAGACTGGTGAAGTCCCATGATGTTTCGTAGAAGTCCCAATCAGATTTAGCATACAAAATACACTTTGACGCAATTGTTTGAAACTCTATGCTGAAAAATCCAGATAGAACCTTCGATGGAAGTGGGATCTTTCGAAAGTATCCAACATCAAAATGCAATCCAGGACTCAATATCTTTGTTATATAATTGACGAATTTGTTATTCACATAACAAATGACGGAGTAACCGTCTTCCATGTTTTCAGGAAAGACGGAATGTCCATTGCCGTCAAACAGAAAGCCCTGAGGATAGTGCCTGAAAGAATTTGTTGATGAAGTAATATCAGACCATGAAATCATGGGCTTAAAATACAAATCCTCTGATGGAAGATGATTTCCCATTTGCTTAAGAACATCCCTATCCTGTCTTGCGAAAGCTATCAGACTCTCCGTATTTCCATACCACCTTCTAAATGCACCGCCTCTGTTTATCGGAACCCACCTTTGCTCTGATTTCCATACATCACTAGCGGACTTAAATCCAATACTGACCTGAGGTACACTGATCTCCCAAAAGAACCTTATAAATCTCTCATTATCGCCAGTTCTAAGTCCTTGTCGGGCAATTAACTGTTCACCAATTATTGGCTCATCCATAAATATGCTGCGTATCTTGTCCGAAATCCAATACACAATTGGTGATCCAGGTACTTTAGAGAAACTGAGGGTTGATTGAGTAAAAAGCCAATAACAGCCTTTTTCATGAATGGCTTCCAAAGTTTTTTCAGACATTTCCTTGTCGCCACCCTTAAACTCTACTAGTCTTATGAACTGCCCTGTATTATTTTTTTTTGATGTGTTTGTAAATGTATAGGCGCAAATCTGTACTGTCGCACCTTTAAACCCAGTCAAAGGAAGTTCAACAAGACAATTTATTGTTCTTCTTCTAAGAAGTAAGTTGCGAAGATCTTCATAGGAAGATAGATACATCCATACATTTGGAGACATTATTCCAATGTGCGCCAGCTTTGAACCCAACTCCGAGCATCGTACAACAAATGCGGAGAACAAATCCGACTTCACGTCTGAGTAGTTCTCTTTAAGCCACACTGCCAATTTACAATTCATCCCCTTCCCGCCCATATACGGCGGATTGGCAATCACTACATGGTACTTCGGGCTCAGGTAATCGGCCTGACGTAGGGCTTGCAGTGCCTTCTGATGGATTGGCCCGAGAAAGAGCTGCCCGGAAACATTTTTCGCCTCCAGTATCTTCAGCATAGCCGCCACATCGGTCACTACAGGGCGAATCAGTGAGCCAAAGTTGTCAGCCTCTTCAAACTGCTTGAGGGTAGACTGCAGCGGAGCGGTGAAGAGGTCACGTCCGATGAAATCCATATAGTTTTTCAGCTCGACGTCATCGAACAGAACATTCTGCAGCACGCAGATATTTGGCTGTATTGGCTTGCGAAAGAACCTGGGCTGCCGGGCACGTGCCTTCATGGTCAAGGCAAATGCGGCCAGCTCTCCAGCGCGTTCGTCAATCTCAATCCCATAGAGGTTATGCGTCAGGATCTTTTCCGGGATTTCCGAGGCCTCATACCCCTCCTCCTCATAGACGGCATAGAGCAGATCGAAAGCGTAGGTAAGCATATGGCCTGAGCCGCATGCAGGGTCACAGATTTTGATCTCTTCCGGCTTGTTGATACGCAGAAAATCAGATTCCGGCTGTTCCGGCTTGATGTAGTACTCCATCTGCTCAATCAGCTTCGAGTTGGGGCGGTTCAACATCCAGAGGCGACCAAGTGAGTTCTCTACCAGGTAACGCACAATCCAGTGTGGAGTGAAAAGCTGGGTTGCTGCAGGAATATTTTCGGGAGTTATCTTTTTGTTCTTCTTTAAATCATCAAACACCTGATCCTTCTTCTCTGAGATATAGAACTGATAAAGCCAGCCGATCACCTCGACATCCTCACAGGCAACAGGCGTCATCGCCTCGCGAGTATAGGTAAGGATAGAGTTGCCCGAGAGCATGTCTTCGGGCATTAAGAGTTCAGTATAGTCATCGATACGCTCGAACAGGAACGGCATAGCCTTGTTCCAGAAGTTGCAGGCAGCCACCACCAGTAGGCGGTAAGCCTCTGTTTGCGGATCTCGGCTGGGCGCTTTGCCTTCGAGCAGGGCGAAGATCTGCTGCCGGACCTTGTCGTGGACCATCTCTTCGTTGATGTGCCCCATCTTGGCTTCGGCCAAAATCTCGGGTTGAAACTGACCGGGATCGGACGGGGAAACAATGTTGATGCGGTTATAGCGCTTCACATCCATGAAACGCAGGGCGCAAAAGCGGTTGAACCAGATGTACGCCACCCGCTCGATGACCTGTTCCTTGCCGTGCACCTTGATCGCCTCTTCGAGTTTCTTGATGACCTTGGTGCTTTCCCGGCGGGCGTCGCTGTTTTCTGCCAGCACCAGCTTGAGCTTGGCAGATACCTGCTCCAGCAAGCTGCGCCTGGCAAACTGGGCGAATCTCTTTAGTTTTAGTGTTTCCATTGTTATTCTCCTGTACTCAAGCGCCGGACAGAATTTTGGCCGTACTGTTTTTTATACTGTTCCAAATTCAGAATGGCACAGCCCGATGCGCATGGTGCAGACCAATCTGTATGCGTAATTGGTAGAGAACTTTTCAGTTGATCCTGCTTTGTCAGCAACAAGGCAGGATCCAAGCTGGCCATAGAGAGCAATACAACATAGTGAATGGGTTTAGTGGCTTTCCCACTGAGCGTTCGAAACCAAGAGCTATCTCTGTACTTTCCTGCCAAATCCGGTATGAGATTTCCGGTCAGCAGCTTTGTTTTGAACGCTTCTGGATTGGCTGCCCCTGGTTGATCGGGATCTTTGATTTCAAGAAATACAAATCGATCATTGAACTCTGCAATGAAGTCCACTCGCTTAATCGTGCTGGGATTGTGCAAAGCATCATCATCAAAGACTATCGCTTCAAGTGCCGAACCGAAGTCAAACGCCAAGTCATTCTCAATTAAAACTGTCATCAAGCACCCCCCAGAGAACGCCTGATCTCTTCATCGTAGAGGTCGCTGAAAGTATTGGCGATCGCATTACTGTTCAGTTGTCGATAATCATCAGCAGACTGCACGAAAACATCCCCATTTTCCCTTGAAAGTGCATGAAACTTAATGTGATCTCCTAAATCTTTTTTGACGAGCAAATCGAACCATTTGAGCAGCACATAGTCGTGGGTCGCCAGAATGATCTGCTGGCCGTTACGTGACAGCTCCAACATTGTCTGAACGAGCAGTTTCATCAACTGAGGGTTTAAATTTGACTCTGGTTCATCCCAGAACAGCGGGCCTGAAACACCAGGAACAAGAGAACTATTTTGTAGTAACCTCTGCAATACTCCAAATTTACGAAACCCTTCAGCCATCATGTGAGAGCTGAAAACGTCTTTTCTTTGAGGCGAAAAATATGTCAACTTGCCATCTTTGGCCTTTCCATCGGCATATTCGATGTAGGTACCAGGTTGGAATGATATTTCTCCTGCCTCCAGGGAAAATCGTCCCCCCATTTTATTCACTAAGCTTTCGAGTAACCATTCTTCTTTCGGTCGCGGCTCTTGATCTGTGTCACAGAGAAGTTTGGTAGCCAGATCACAATAGGTTTGATCGAAAATGAGCTTTAGAATGCTCGTATCCATCTTGCTGTATCCAAAACCTCTCAGAAAAGTCAGAACTTCCTTCGTGGGAATGAAAATAGGATTCAAGTTGTAACGCTCATAATCCTTGTTCTTTTCAACCGTTACTGATTTGGAATTAGAGCGGAATTTTACTGTAATCTCTTTTTCGAAAACAAAGTTGGCACTCATCCTGGCATCTTCAGCGACACCTATCTTGCGCATCTTCCCAAGCTTTCGATCAGGAGGGAGAAAGACACTGAGAAGCTTGTTCGTTACAGCCTCTCTTATGTCATTCTCTGACACATCTGCTTGGCTGTTTAGTCCGTTATTTGCCGAACAAAGCGCGTACGCTGCCTTTAGTAGATGGCTCTTTCCCGTTCCATTTTCTCCAATAATGATGTTTATCCTGGAGGAGAACTTGATGGACAAGTCTTTGAAGACCGTGAAATTTTTTAGATCAAGACGCTCAATCATATTTGAATCCTTTTTCCTTTGTGGATTTCATCCAGCAACGCGTCGCGCATGGATTCCAGGTAGCGTTCCACGTCTGTCTCGTCGGCCAGCCATGCTTTGTCGAAAGATACTCTTATTGATCGACCTGAAATGTATTCAACTTTTTTGTCAACAACCTCAGACTGCGTGGCTGAATCACGCGTTGATGTTTCAGCTATCTGTACCGGAGTTGCCTGTTGCGGTTTTGGCTGCGACAGGGCTGTCAATCGGGATAAGAGTTGCTGGTACTCTTTTTCCTCGAAACGCCGCTGCATGTCGCGAATCACCGCAATAAGCTTTTGATGCTCAACTGATTGAGTAAATTCGTTGAATGGCTGAGTGATCTCGGCCTGTTGCTCAACAGAAAGCACACCGAATTCAGCCATATTGCAAAGGCGATCCTTAAGTGCCTGGGATGCTGCCTTTGCACTGGATATCTCAGCTTCGAGTTGTGCCCCGACTTTTTCCTGAAGAGTATCTACAAGAATTTTAACCTGCTGCATGCGGTTCCCCTTGTAACATTCCGGATCCAGCAATGCCTCGGAGAGTAGCGCTGGTTCATCTCCCTGGATATAAGCAAAATTCGGTTCCTGATCCCGCACCATTTTACGGGCAGCATCAAAAATGTTTTTTTGTGGGCCGCTGATGAACTTGCGGATCGGGTCGATAACCGTTTCCTTCAGGTCAAGCAGCGGATCAACTTCTTTCAGGAAATTAGTGAGGTACCAAGTGTAGGGTTTTCCGATCACTGCTTTCAGCTTTTCAATAACCGGATTCAATGCATTCAGGAACGGGTAGAGCGAGGTTTGTGCCGCAAATGGAGCCAGTTCATGCATTGAGTTCTCCAGGGCTTCACCTGTTTCCCTGCTGAGTGCCTTGGCTTCAGTGGCAACTGGAGAAGCGTCAAAAAACTCTTCATAAAACTCTTTCAGATTGCGAACCTGGGATGCGGTAAAATCAGCCTGTGGCACCAGAATAACATTACCATGTCCGTGAGTGTTACGCAATGCCCGTTCGAGTTCGTCATCTTCAAGGGTATTGCTCTCTGATCGGACTTCAACCTTGCCTCGGGCGCAGAGTTTTGCCAGTGTGCAGAGCACGGCGGCATAGTACCAGCCATTTGGTTTATGCTCAAACCTTTCCAGCAGGAGCTTCAGCGTTGTGCGAACGCCACTCCGGTTGTTGCTCTGGATAAAGGCCAGCACCTCCTGCTCGGATTCCGCCAATGAGGTTACATCAGTTCCGAACAATGCCTCTTGAGTTTGCCGAAGACAAGCCGCAATATCGTTTTCAGTATAGGTAATTCCGCGAAGCATGCGGAGATTGGGATATGCCTGAATGACAAGCTGATGAAAACCCCGGATGATCCTGCTTTGAGGATCTTCACCGCCTATTTCTATCTCACTGCCACCAACAAATAGTTTTGCCCTTCCAAGCAGCGTTTGCAATCGCAACTGCAACTCTCTGTATCGATCACGGTTCTGATCACCTTTGTTGGTCAATATGCGGGTAACAGCCTCTTGCTGGGATGTCGTTATGTTCTGGCGGATATACTTCTCAGTCTGTTTGTAGAGCGTAATATCCCGCATAAGCCGGTCGTCAGGAGGCATCAGCACCAGAAGTTCATCACGACCCATGCTCTGCATCTTCAGAATGGTCTCGTTCTCGGCGTTTTCGTGGAATGGGGTGACCACATGAATTGCCAATTCGTATTCCCGGCCGTGCAGACGATCATCAAGTTTTCGGGAATAGGGATAATCCTGCCCGTTGCTATCGTAGCGGATTTTCCGCTGCTTGATGACATGATCGAAAACGATCTTTTCCAGTTCTGCAGCAACTTCAGTTGATTCGATTTCGGTGTTCTTGATCTCCTTTTCGATATCCTTTTCCTCATCGGTGAGGTACTCATAGAACTCACCATTTCTTTTTATGTAGGTCTGCTGTTCCAGATAGTTCAGCGCCTCTTCAACATGCTTTCGCAATTGGGGCAGGTCCTGGTTAAAAGCATCAAGCATCAGAACGCAGAGGTTGCGGAGCGATGGCTTGAACTCTTTGATATATTTGACCAGAAAAAGAGCTTTCAGCACTTTTAATGCAAATTCATTGCCCAGTTGCCGCTCTGCTGTGAAAACCGCTTTTTGCGTCTGGGCCTTTAATGCTGTTTGGATGCCTTCAAACATAAGATCAAACGAGGCAAGTTGACCGATTTCATAACCACTGATCTGCATGGCAACCTGCTGGAAGACACCCAGCATTGAACGCTCACCAACCGAGCTGTGCTTGCCTTCAAAGGCATTGTGGCGGGATAGGTTCTCTATTGCCGACTGAAACAGTTCAAATTGGTAGGGCACGAAAGGATAGCTCTGAATAAACTCCTCCCGGTCCTTATAGTTCTTGTAATCGCGCGAACCGTCGGTGAAACTGAAAAGCGTCCCGAAGTTATTTGACTCCCTGTGGTAGAGGTCAGAAACGAGTTCTGTACCCTCTTCTGTTTTGGCCAAAAGCCTTTTCTGAATCACCATAGCCACATTGGTGCTGGTCAGCGGCATTTTGGTGGCAAAGCGGCCCATGATTTTTGAGAAATCGTTGCTCTGCTGACGGTTCATTTCACCGAGAACCGTGCTCATGTCGTTCTGGGAGGTAACGATGAGCCATGCGCGGCCTCGACTTTTTGTTGCAAGACTTTCGGCGATGGTTTGCAGGTTGGTCATCAACTTGACGTTTTCGGCGATATACTGCCCCACCTCGTCAACAAAAAAGTTCAGCCGGAAACCGGACGATTGCTTGTTGATATAGGCGTTAACCTGATCGGCAAAATCCTCAATTGAAACCTTGTATTGGCTTCTGTATTTATCGAGAATACCTGCGGCGGCGCTGGCTGATTCACCGGTTGCCTCGCCGTAAGCTTTTGCGATATTCTGCGATTCGAGGAGCGCCTGTTCACGCCCTTTTTGCCACTCTTTTCCGGTAAGAGATTGATAGGCCGTTGTGAATTTTTTGTAAAAGCCCCGGCTGTCGAGATCACGCTCAAACTGTGCAATATGCCCCTGCTTTCCATAGTAGCCGCACATTTCATCGAAAACCTTGACAAAGACGGCAAGCAGAGCATCGAACTGTGTTTTGCTGATCACATCAGCTTTCTGGTCGATATTGAAAAGAATGCTTTTTGAGGGAATGGCCACCGCACGCTTGAGATCGGCACGAAGTATCTCATCCTCAATATTTTTTGCGAGAAAGAGATCAAGAGTTCGCACACCATCTATCTCCCGATTTTCAAGAAGCATTGCGAGTATCTTAAGCAAATGCGATTTGCCTGAGCCAAAGAAGCCGGAGATCCAGACGCCATTGGCCCCTTCATAATTGATGTAGGCATCAAGAAATAACAACAGCCTTTTTTCCACCTCACTGGTCAGGACATACTCTTCGATTTCAAGCCGAAGGCTTGCTTCATCATCAGCTTTAATGACCCCTTCAATTGGGCGATCAACCGGCTTTTTGAAAATGCTCTTAAGAATCATCCTTTTTTTTCGTTTATGCTTCGCAATGAGAGA
>SERZ01001287.1_pt1 | contig 14615 bp, 10 predicted proteins | sample 3171461 | NCBI WGS metagenome assembly SERZ01 (sample SAMN06051861, study PRJNA518727) | freshwater metagenome | biome: subpolar coniferous forest; feature: holomictic lake; material: water; isolation source: holomictic Lake 227, 6 m depth | place: Canada: near Kenora, Ontario | collected... | reverse complement strand
CATCTTCCGTCAGTGTAGGGGTCCATGATTCAAAGTAAGCATTGTATCCACGACGACCTGCCATCTTGTGTAGAGTCTCGCGCAAATTATTGTAGTGATTGACACCTTCATTCACCAGTGACTGAGTTGACTCATTGAACTGGCCGTTTCTTGTGGCACGAACGAATCCTGCCATCTGTGTATATTCTTCACAGAGGGAATGAATGTGCTTGCCTTGTTCATCGTACGGTGTTCCGCCTTCTGCGATGTGACGGGCATAGACTCTGGCCAGACCTGGTTTCTTTGTGTCCAGCAGGAAGCGTTCGCCTGCGGCATTTTCCACGAAGATGCGTTCAATGGCACGATAGCGGCGTTCGCCTTCTTCCAGTTGTCTGGAGTGTTGTAGAATGATCTTGACCTGAGGAACAGCGTCAGAGTAACTTGACTTACGACCGGTAGCATAGTAACCTTCTGCTACTGGCGTTGTCCCATTGGGATTTGGCGCCGGAGTTGCTGCGGGTTTGGTCACAGGTTTGCCAGTAATTTTCTGTGTTTGTCCATTGATAAACGCAGTTGCTTGAGCGAATGTTACCTGACCAGCTTGTGCTTTTTGAACCATATCGGCAATTTGTTTGCCCATTGCATCTGACAGATTTGTTCCTTGACCGGGCGCTCTTGCTCCCCCTTTAGGTGCTCCGCTTGGAAGATCCATTGCGCGCCCGTGTTCTATACCCATTACGGCATCCTTATATGCCTTTACAGCAGCATTCATATTGTTTTTCTGCATATAGTTCGTTGACCATGCTTGAGTACCACGACGATTCTCTTCTTGGTCTTTTTTGTACCTGTAACTTTGATACGCTTTTTTATTTGCAGGGTCGGCGTACCAAGTTGCTGCCTGCATATCCTCAGGAGAAAACTCGTTGAGTTGACCTTCTTCTACTTGTTTCTTACCAATCTTTTCTGCGGCGGTTGCCTTCTTGTCCTGTTTATTTTTCTCGGACTTTTGTTTAGCGGTATCACGCATTTGATCTAAAGATTGAAATGGTCGTTTTTGCTTTTCTTTTGGGCCGGAACCCTCAACCATTGTTCCTGGTGGGTGACCTGATGCGGAGTAACCTTGGCGCCATTTTGCTTGTTCTTCAACTTTGTCCTTCTTCGGTGGAGTCTTGACTTTGAATTGTTTCATTCCGCCTTTGCCGATTTTGACACCAATTTCTTTCTCAGGAGGATCTCTTACTAATCCACCAGGACCGTACGGTGATTTACCCTTTGTTTCGTCAATCTTTTTCATATTATTCCTTTTTGCCATGTCGTATTTCAAATGGTCTGTGTTCTTAACTTCAAAACTGAGTTGATGTTGTTGGCTGAAACGCTTCAGGTGATTTAACAGAGAATACCAGCTGGTATCTTCTGAGTGACCCTCTTCTGATGGGCTGCCGGCGATGGCATCATTGTAATAAATTACTAACTTATTCAATCCATCAATGGAAATTGTGACCGGACCGTAGTCTTTGTCATCTTTGATAAAGTGGAACTGAAACACTTCCGCTTCATCAGGTACCGGAATCTCTTTTCCATCTGTGCCCAAGAGCGTTGGGTTATACCCGCGTGAACGGAGTAATTGGAATAGGGAGTTGTTTAGGGATTCATTATTTTTTGCCATTTATTTGCCTTATGTAGTATTTATCTTTTTCAAGAACAAATGATAAATAGGAGTGAGAGCCGCGACCGGCAAGTCCGCCCTCTCTAACTGCTAAAAAGGAGCAAGTCAGCATGTGTATTTATTGCGGAACAAAACATTATCGTAAAATATACGAGTCCCATTATGGACCTATTCCAAAGGATGAAATAGGCCGAAACAATGACATTCATCACAAGGACGGAAATCACTCAAATAATGATCCTGTCAATCTCAAAGCCGTCAGCATCCAGGAACACTACAATATTCATTCTGCCCGTGGAGATTGGGCGGCCTGCCTAAGACTCAGTGGCAGAATGAAATTATCCCCTCGGGAAGTATCAGACTTGGCATCCAAGAGTAGTCTCTGTCGGGTGGCCAATGGTACACACAATCTACTTAGGCGAGCCGATGGTAGCAGTCAATCGGGTGACCAAGTAAAAGAGGGGACTCATCATTTACTTGGCGGAAAAATACAGCGCAGATTAGTTGCCGAAGGTAAACATCACTTGTTGGGCGGTGAGATACAGAAAAAGGCTAATAAAGATCGGGTAGAAAAGGGCATCCATAACTTCCTCGGTTCTGCTGTAAATGATAAGAGAGTGGCAGATGGGACACATCACTGGCTAGACCGAGAAAAGGCACGGGAAAGGGCGCAGGACAGAATCGCTAAAGGTACTCATCACTTCCTCGGCAGCGAGGTGACACGGAAACAACTTGCTAATGGAACTCATCCCTCACAGAAATCATGGAAGTGCGAATATTGTGATAAAGAGGGGAAAGGTGCTGGTGTCTTTACGAGATTTCACGGAGAAAAGTGTAAGAAGAAACCTACATGAATACCGCAAAAAAAGGCAAGGGTTCGATGAAATTATCATGGTCTCTTAGATGTTCATCCAAATCGTAGTTGAAGTCAGATATTTGCTGAATTACGCGCACAATGAGCAGGGAGGCCATTACCAAATCATCTGTATCACCGATTTTGGCCGCATACGAACCACCACTGGCAACAAATGCCTTCAATTCAGATACAAGGCCGTAACTGTGAATGGTCATTTTCTTGCTCTCCAATAGAGTTTTGAACTTGGCACATGCTGCAAGCTTTGTTGTGCGATTGGTATTGAACCCGCGGCGTTTTTTTCCTGGCTCACTAATGAATACCCCTGGAATATTCTGCTCACCGTATTCATTCAGGGAGACTAAAGCAGCCTCGCCGATGGAGTTATTTTCTATTGAGTAGTAGAGGTTATTGGGTTCTTTAGTACATTCCACAATGTATGTGTTGATCTGAGCAATTAATTTGATCTGTCCCGGTATGTCTGTTTTGTTGTGCTTCCACTCACCGATCTGGTCAGTGGTGTTAGCCTCAAATATTTGTATGGCAGCAGGGTCACTACCGGTACCAAGACTAGGATCAAGGGCAACAGCATATATGTTTCCCTTCTCGGGCTTCTTATACCATCTGATCTGTCCCTGCCGAAGCATAGGTTCAATGCCTTGTAGAATAAAGAGGGTATTAGGATTGATCAGTGTTTCATCGGCGATCAAGAACTGGCAACAAATTTCCCGAAGGAAACGATCATCACCCAGTTTGGCTTTCATTTCATCAGCCCACTTCTGATCACGATCAGGGTGTTCATTCCATTCAGCAGTGAAGGCCTTGTAGCCGTTGACACCTATGTCTGTCTTGTTACCGAACTCATCTTCTGTTTTGTTGGCGCCCTTCCAGATCAGAGCAAACTGATCTTCATCGGAGTTAGGAGTTGAGGTGATAATTGACTTACCGCCAGTTGCCAATGTTGGTGTGATAGCAGCCCAGAACGCCGTGGCGATATTAGGTGGTACAAACGCAAATTCGTCCAGATACAACAGCGTAATAGACATACCACGACCTGTTGTTTCAGTTGTTGTTGCTGAGACAATTCTGGAGCCGTTCTCAAATTCTAACGAGCCTTTATTGTATGTGGTCACGCCTGCTTTGATGTGATCTGGACACGCTTCAAATGAGTACCTGATGCGTTGCATAATTTCCTGCGCGCCAGTATACTTATGTGCAGAAATCAAAATAGTAGAATCCGGTACAAACATCGCGTACCATAGTAGATATCCTGCAGCCGAAATGGTTTTACCAGATTGTCGCGGAAGCAAAGCCACATTGTGTAGATAATTGTGGTAGTTATATATTAACTTCTTTTGATACCCGTATGGATGATATGCTATTGATCCGCGGGTGGGGTGTTGGATATAGAAAAAATTATCCATAAAATATAGGTAACCGGTAACCGGATCACAACATTTTATGAATTGGTCTAACTCGGTCTGAGAAGCAAAGTGTGTCTTAACATACGGCTCTTTAATAAAAGACAGGGCTTTAGCCTTAGGATTGGTCATTATCCACTCCCCATCTACATTTTTCGCCATGAAATCTAGTATAGGCAGCACGATGTTTACCTACTTTACCACATACTTCACATTTCCATTCTTGCTGAGAGGGGTGAGTACCGGTTGTCAATTGTCTATTGGTTATTGACTTTCCCAAAAAATGATGTGATCCGTTCTTTACATTGTCGGATGCTACGCTTGTGCCATCAAATCGTTTTTGCCAATTATGTTTCCCTAATTTCACCCTATCCGATGTAGGGCTGGTGCCATCGGCCCGTCTCATATTAGGATGGGTACCATTTACCACACGATTTAGATTATGAGTGGGCCCCACCCAATTATGTGTACCATTTGCCACACGATCTGCCTGCACTTGCCGTTGGTGCGTTCCATCACCTACCCAAGGGTGAGTTCCTTCTGCTAATTGTTTAAGCGCGCCTTTTCTCGCTAATGATGACAATTCTTCTGCGCTCTTATTCAGCCTCTGCTTCATTATTAACCTGCAGGCATTATAATGTTCCATTTTATAATGTAAATCAAAATGTTCTTGGATTGATAACGCCACTAAATTAGTTGGATCATTGTTTGATTTATTAAAGTCTTTGTGATGAATATCATATGATTTCCCACACTCGTCTTTCGGAATCGGTCCGTAATGGTTCTCGTAAATTTTTCTATAGTTCATATTGTATTTAGCAAAATATGCTACTATTTAAAAGGATTTTCTCCGGTCAAATCTGGTCTGGCAAACCACAGTTTGAACCATTCTTTTGTGCCCGGTTTGATATTGTTCTCGCGCATATATTGTGCTTTGTTTTGCTGAGTGGCAACTGCGGCATCTTTAGATGCTTTATCTGTACCACTGAGTCTCTTTAAATCATCAAGCGACATGTCCCTGTCAGGGAATCTTGCATCCTTTAGTCGGGTATATGCTTGCTGAAGTTTAGCATGTTGAAATGGATCCATTATGAGTTAGGGAATGCGGCTGGTGGGGAGAAATTAGTGGTATATCGCGCACTGTTGGTAACTCGAAAGTCATCAATGTATCCATTAAGATATGTTGACTGCGCTGGCTTGGCTCCAATTGAAAATTTAGTAATGGCAACATTTTTAAGTGGGGTCACCGAAGAGTTCTGCGAAACTCCGTCAAAATAAACAGTGTAGGTGGTACTATTCTTTACAATGGCGATATGTTGCCAAACTCCATACTGAACGGCAGTACTAAATGAAACATTATTGGTGACCCCGTCGCCTAAATACCAGGTGCCGCCTAGATTAATAAAATAAAGATCAGTTCCGTCGGCATTACCAGTCGCGGCACCACTGACGAATGATGGTGACCCGCTTATTGTGTACAACCATCCTTCTATGGTCCAATTCCCGGTACTTGGGTTCATTGACACGGGAGCATTGAGATATGCTGTACTGCCATTAAATACGGCGGACCCTGTCCCGTATTTTACTTGTGCAGTGCTAATCTGCGCCGGTGACGCAGGAGTTACTGTAGCAACTAACGGACTATTATCAATGAAACTTGTTGATCCATTAGTGCCATCGGCATGTAGTAATAGAAGTACATTGGCAAAGTAAGGATCAGTTGCTGGCGGCCCAGTGTCAGGGAATGCATCTGTTGGTGGGGTGAAGTCAGTGAGATATCTGGCAACCCCGTTTGTGACCCGAAACTCGTCAATGTTCCCATTAAAGAATTCGCTTCCATGCCCGCCGATATTTATAAGGTCGAGGTAGCTCGGGAAAGTGTAAGAGTGCCCGACCCCATTTAAATAAAGAGTGATTGTTGAGCCTATGCGGACGGCAGCAAAGTGATACCAAACACCTGCGGTCAGTGCAGCAGAGTTGGCATTATCTCCGGCGTAATACCAAGTCAGCTGGTGCGATGAATTGATGTAGATACCTGATCCTCCGGCATCCACGGCAATAGTTTGATAGCCTCCTGGAAAAGATGCAACACGCAACCAGCCCTCTATGGTATAAGCGTTGCTGCCGAAATATACTGTGGGGATCGATATGTAGTCACTACTAGTAAGAGTGAACAGTATAGAGGCACTGCCGAACTTTCTTGTTGAGGTATCAAGCATCACTGACCCGTGCCGGGTAACAGTAACGTTCAGCGACCCACTGTCGGTGATACTCGTTCCTGCGTTCGCCCCATCACCATGCAACAACAGAGACACGTTAGCAAAGTAAGGATCAAATAACAAAGTACTCGTAAACGGTGCAATCGGAGGTACAAATGGAGCCGTATATACGGCATTACCAACTACCACACGAACTTCATCGATCCAGCCGTTGAATCCATAGTCAGGTATTACACTATCGCTTATGGTAAGACCATTACCGGTATATGTTTGAGAATCGACAACTGAAATATCCAATACGCCATTTAACCATACATTTACAACCCCACTTGATCGGGTAATGGCAACATGATCCCATGAAACATAACTGAGAACTCCAGTCCCAGTAGTTGTCACTGATGCTCCGTTTGTGTAATGTAACCGGTCGTTCTCAGTTGTTACATGAAATCCTGTACCGACCCACCGGGTATCAATTAGACATCTTCCGTGAACCGGAGAATTGTTGACGTTCCATATGAATAACTCAATGTCGAAGTCACCTGAACCTAATACTAAGTCAGCATACGGACCAACAGACATATAATTTGATGATGCGTAGTACGCGCCGGTGCCAAACTTAACCTTGGTGCCCTCCTGTGCAATACCGCCATAACCAACTACTGCTTTGTTGTATCCGCTGTCATCAATAATCAATGCAAGTCCAGCATTATCAAGATGCAATAATAGATTAGCTATAATGGATGGGGGCACAGGAGTTGTTCCTGTCTGTACGCTCATGCAGTTAGCCGAAAACATTAGAAATTGCTCCCGCCGCTTCGCCCGTATGTTACAGTGGTGTCACACATAAATGAATATAGGTCCACTTTACCGGCAACACTCGTTGATGTAGGTTGGGTGCCGCCTGACCATTTAATCGTGGTGCCGCCGGCGAATGCAACCGTGTCGGCGCCACCATATTGTACCATAACCACATACGACTTTCCTGCGGTTGCCGCAGGTAGAGTTATCGTGGTGCTTCCGCTGGTGGTAAATCGCTGAACTGAACCGTTTGCCAGATCAACAGTGAATGATGTGCCTGCTACAGGAGCATACATTGTCTCCGTATATTGAGAAACTGATATTACCGTAGGAGAAAGAGCGCCAGTTAGGGCATTGAATACTAACGAAGTCGCACTCTTTGGAGTTTGATTTGACCCTGTGGCGCCGACCATAACTGGATAAAGAGTTGTAGTTGATGCATCTGCTGTAGAGTTTATAGTAGTTGACGGGCCAGCAATACCAGAATAGCCGGATGTTCCAATGGAGCCATTGACACCCGAGTAGCCAGATACACCTGAGTAACCTGATGAGGATGCACCATCAATGCCTGAGTAGCCAGATACACCTGAGTAACCTGATGATCCTAACCCACCCCCACCAACTCCCCAACTCAAATTACCAGCACCGTCAGTGGTTAACACATTTGTGGCAGAACCACCCGTGATCGTAACATTACCAACTGTCCCTAGATTAGTGACTCCGTTGATAGTGACACTAGAGAGAGTTCCAACGCTTGTTATATTAGGTTGTGCGGCAGTCGTAACTGTTCCTGCTGTTGTGGCATGTGCCGCAGCTACAAAGTTGGCGCCTCCGGCTCCAGATAGAAACAGATTCCCCACTATTTGTAGATTGGCCTTATCTGATACTGGTGTTCCATTCATATCAACTACCGGGATGATGGTAGTGAATGCCAGATTTCCTGCTATATCGGGTAGCGCCGTGATTTTTATACTTGCCATATTTTCCTTATCGGTTATGCCAGGGAGTCTGACTATAGTATTTATTCAGCCTGCCCGGATACGGCACTCGGGATTACCAAGAAGTAGCGATGATAAGTCCATCCCCGCCTCGTCCTCCTGAACCACCGGTGGCTGTCGGCACGGTGTTATTGAAACATCCGCCACCACCACCACCACCACTGCCAGTCGCTCCGGCGCCGCCATTTCCGCCGACGCAAGGGATGTTTCCGGCGTTGCCGCCTGATGATCCTCCACCAGTACCGCCGTAGTAATAAGATAGTCCTTTAACTGGTTGATATCCATTGCTTCCTGGCTCACCGGACGCGCCAACGTTGCCGGCAATGCCACCTGAGTGCGGCAGGAAAATACCCTGATTTGCCGGGACTATGTATGCGCCACCGGCATTTCCTACTGCGCCGCCGTTGCCGACGCCGCCTCCGCCAGTACCACCACAGACGGTAATTCCAGTTGTTGGAATCGTCAACGCAGGTCCGGCGCCTGTTGTTCCACCGGCTGTTCCTGCTTGTCCTGCAAATCCTATATTGGTCGCGGCTGCTCCCCATGAAGCAAAGCCAAGAGTTGCCAGAGGTGCGCTACCTATCGCAACTGCTGCGGCTGCTGCTGCAGGGGTTCCTGCCACTGCATTAACGGAGCCTGTTGCTGCGCCGCCACCGTTGATAGTGGCCAGTAAAAAATTAGCTGTGGTATCAGGATATATTGATATTACAGACGTTACTCCGGCGAGGCCGACCTGACCAGCACCGGCGATGCCGATGCCGCCGCGCCCACCTGCTCCAACAGAGGTGTATAGCACATCAGGGAGCATCCAGGCCGGGAAGATCATTGAGAAGATAGCACCGGATCCTCCTCCGCTCCCGCCGGCGGCGGTGTTGTTGTTGCCTGCTACACCTGAGCCACCGCCACCACCTGCTCCAATGGCATAGAAATGAACGAAAGATACTCCGCGTGGCTTCTTCCATGTTTCCCAGTTTGTTCCTACTGTAGGTGCGGCGTTCTTAAAAATCTGAACGTCACCTCTATACGGGTTCGGTGTGTTGAATACGTCTAACATATTACCACGATGTTGCTATTATTAGCCCGTCGCCGCCACGACCACCGTTGCCGCCGGTGCTACCTGCGCCAGTTAAGCATCCGCCACCGCCTCCGCCGCCCGACCCTGTAGCTCCGTTGCCGCCGTTGCCGCCTTTAGAACCTGCTGTTGCTGCGCCGCCTGTTGAGGATCCACCTGTGCCACCGTAGAAGTAGTATAGTCCCTTAACTGGAGCGTAACCATTGCTGCCGATACCACCGGTACCAGATGTTGTACCGGGTGCTATTCCGCCATTGTGCGGCAGAAAAATACCCTGAGTTGCCGGGACAGTATATAGGCCGCCGGCGGCCCCGAGTGATGCTGCGTTGCCGAGACCGCCGCCACCAGTGCCACCCATTGTAAATGCTCCAGTAACTGGAATAACCAGGGCAGCGCCTGCAGCATTAGTACCGCCGGCAATGCCAGCAGTGCCGCCGAAACTGATATTAGTTGCTGCCATGCCCCAAGCGGGGATGCCAAGAGCAGCAAGCGGGCCGTTAGCGATAGTAGTCACTGCGCCGATTGCACCGGCGCCACCTGCTGTGGCGCCTGCGGCATTAGTACCGGCGTTGCCGCCGCTTGCCTGACAGAGAATAAAGTTGACCGGGGTAACCGCACCAGTGGCGAACGGGTTGATTGTCACATACGATGCGATACCTGCGGTACCTACTGAGGCCACCGTTGCAGAACCTAATCCGCCGGCACCACCTGAGCCAACAGACACCCATAGAATATCAGGCAGGGCCCATGCTGGGAAGATGATACTACATGATACTGCTCCACCGCCACCGCCACCGCCGGCTGCTGTTGATGCAGCACCACATACTCCTGAGCCGCCACCTGCACCGCCACCGATTACCAGAAAGTGAACGAATGAAATACCTCTGGGCTTCTTCCATGTTTCCCAGTTTGTACCCGCTGTGGGTGCCGGATTATTGAAAATCTGAACGTCACCTCTATACGGGTTCGGTGTGTTGAATACGTCAAGCATTGATAATCTCCGATGCTCTACCCGGGGCTAATAGTCCGGCAGATTCCATGGCATATAGCCCGCCGGCTGTCCTTGGATCCAATAGATCAATCGCTGTGCCGTCGGCTTCGGGGGTCGTTGCGTTGAACCTTGCCAACCAAATCTCCACGGCAACATTCGTCTTGGCTGTGGTATATATCAATCCCAATTCTTCGTCAGTGAATCTGTCCATGTATGCCAGTTTAGTCACCCGCTTAGACTCTGGTGGAGGAGCCGCTGCTGGTACATCAGGTAGTGCCCATAATGGCAGCGGTGGATTTTCGTCTATGATCCAAGCTGCACCTTCTAAATCTGTCACTGTATTTCCGGCAAGATCACATATCCTGACTAACTGCCCGGTTTGAATCTCCTGATACAATGTCCGAGTGTCAGTTTGTATTAGGAGGTATTCCATTAGTATGCTCCGCCGAATGAGGTGACCAGCCAACCTGCTGCCACAGTTGTTCCGAGTCCGACGAGAATACGAAATCCCGGTGGCAGCGCAAAGTTCAACGGATAATCAATATCTGCGGTTGCTGAGGTTGCAGAAATCGTAGTTGCCGGCAGAGATTGTTCACCGATAAGAAAGTTGTTGTTATTCACTGTGCCGATTGATCCTCCGGTGCCGATTGCCGCAGTCTGACTGAATGAGTTAGTGGTTGAGGTGAAGTAAGTCAACTGACCACCAGTGACTGAACCCACCCAAATTTCATATGATTTGGCACCGGTTGATGCTGTCCAGGTCCATGCGATAGATCCAGTTGATCCTGAGGCCACCGTTACCAGAGCAGATTCAGTTCCTGCTACGGTGCGTGTTCCGTATTGATCAACTACCACGACCTTAGCATAGTATGGCCCGGCAAGTAGAGTACCTCCGGTGTTGCTCGGTGTGCCAGACGGGGTTGCTGCTGCTGAGGCGACTGTTGCCAATCGGCCGTTGCCGTCGTTGACATAGATTCTGGCTACAGTGGCAATGTTAGTGCCAAGTGCTTTGAAGCGGAGACGCTGAATATATCCGCCGTTGGTCGCATTTGCGGCAAATACTGCCACGTTCAAAAGACCTTGTCCGGTATAGTCTGCCGACTGAGTTGTAAGAATGTCACCGCCCTGAATGTCGCCAGTGAGTGTATAAATGGGTGCTGTATTAACTGCCATGTTTGTTCCTTTGAGTATTTATTTACGGCATCGCCATGCCTAAACTTTGTGCGACTACCGCGCCGAGGGTTACTCCGCCACCAGAAGACGCTGCCCAAGATAGATTACTTGCTCCGTCGGTTGTCAGCACATACCCAGATGAGCCACCCGAAATCTTTACATTGGCTACTGGGCCGAGAGTCGTATTCCCCGATATAGTTAGGTATCCGTTTACATTAGCACCTGTTCCTGTTGCCACAATGATATTTGCGTTGCCGGCGACTGATGTAGTGACATTTCCACTTGCAGCTACAATAACGTTACTGGTGCCATTTACAATACTTGAACCGCCAGAAAGATTACTGAGTAGTCCCCCGTCTCCGCTGAACTTTGTGGCATATAAAATACCAGTGGTCAGATTAGCCAGAATGTTTGCGTTACCAACTTGAGCCACGTTGCCTGATGTGGCACTGGCCATGGTGAAGTAATAGTTTCCTGTGGTGCCAGTTGTCAGATTCAACATCTCCGAAACATTAGCATGAGCAACATACAGATTCGGAACTATTGTAGTTGAAGTTACTACTAATGGGGCCGTGCTTGTTGCCACAGTTGATATCAACTGACCGGTGACATTGATTGTATTTCCGGATATTACGTTTGCACCGGAGATGTTGCCACCGGTTCCAGATGTGACTATGGTGCCATTGCCAAATACTGTATTTGCAGTGGCATTGCCCACTGTCAGCGCAGACAGCAGACCAACTGATGTGATGTTCGGCTGTGCGTTAGTGGTGACTGTACCTGCGGTAGTAGCAGTGCCGGCTGTTCCTGCAGTGGCAACATTCAGATTTGCCACTTGAGTTGTTGAGTTGACAACAAATGGCGCCGTACTTGTTGCCACAGTTGTTATTATCTGTCCAGTTACATTGACTGTTGTTCCTACGTGATTTGTGGCGCCGATATTACCGACGTTTGCATTGCCTGTCGCAGTGAATATTCCGTTACCGAAGATCGTATTTGCTGTGGCATTACCGACTGTCAGCGCAGATAGAAGACCGACACTTGTGATGTTCGGTTGTGCATTAGTCGTGACTGTACCGGCAGTTCCTGCAGTGGCAGAGTTCAGATTGGCAACTACTGTTGTACTGGTTACCGTGAACGGTGCGGTGCCAATTGCAACGTTAGATATGAAGCGAGGCGCAGTTATGTTGGCAGTTGCCAGTACTTGAGCGGCGCCTAGATTACCGACGTTTGCATTGCCTGTTGAGGTAAAGATACCATTGCCAAATATTGTATTTGCTGTGGCGTTACCGACAGTGAGAGCAGACAGCAGACCTACTGATGTGATGTTCGGTTGTGCATTAGTCGTGACTGTACCGGCGGTAGTAGCAGAGCCGGCTGTTCCTGCAGTGGCAACATTCAGATTTGCAACTTGAGTCGTTGAAGTGACAACGAACGGTGCCGTGCTTGTTGCCACGGTTGATATCAGTTGTCCGGTTACGTTAGCATTACCGCCGGTGATGTTACCACTTACTGCCAGAGTGCTTAGGGTACCGACACTTGTTATGTTACCCTGTGCTGCTGCCGTGACAGTTCCTGCTGTTGTTGCTGATGCCACTGACAGATTAGCAACTGTTGTGGTGCTAGTCACTGTAAACGGTGCAGTTCCTACAGCAACGTTTGATACCAGAGTTGATGCGGTTACTGAACCCGCAGTCAACAGATTACCACCGGTTACGTTTCCTGTTGTATTCAACGTGCCAGCGACATTTGCCCCGGTGCCTGTTACAACTACGATATTAGCATTACCTGCTGAACTTATGTTTACGTTCCCGTTGACAGCAGGAATATTTACATTACTGGTGCCATTTGCATGAGGACCAATTAAATTTCCGCCTGATATGTTTCCTGTGGCAACTACTTGTCCGCCTGTTGTCAGATTACCACCTGATACATTACCGGTTGCAACGATGAGTCCACCAGTACCTAAGTTGCCGACATTTGCATTACCGGATACGTTTGCAGTTCCGGTGATGTTTGCTCCGGTCGTTGTGATGACAAGAACATTTGCCGAGGCACCAACTGAAGTGGTGACGTTTCCGCCTGAAGTTGCAATGGTGACGTTGCTGGTGCCGTTTGCGATATAGGCTCCAGGAGTACTAGACACATTGCTTAATAGACCACCGTCGCCTTGGAAGAAGTTAGCCAGGGCCAGATTACCAAGGTTTGCATTACCCGATGTTATGTTGCCGGTAAACGTCGGTGATGCCAGAGGCGCCTTAAGAGCAAGAGCATCATACACAACATCCTGACTCGGTGCTGATGAAGTTATCCCATTGGTTATTGTCTGGGCAATGATGCCCATGGTAGTTACCACGTTGGTAATGTTTTGTGTACCGGCGTAATACAGCGTGAATGTTCGTGGCGTGGCGTGATCTGTCACTGCAAAGTATGCCGCGACCAGTTCATCAGTGATGTTCAGTCCGGTAAATGCAGACTGCGCGATGCTGTCGGTGATATGCACTATCGTTGAGGCAGTTGAGATATCTGTGGCAACTGACGAGGTGTTGAACAGCAGATAGAACAACGCCATCAGCGGAGTTCCCGAGATGTTTACGAATGCCGGATTTGAAAGATGAACGGTTACTTCTGAACTTGATGTGTATCCAACAACCCAACCTGTTTGTGTCGGTGTCTCAATAAGCGTGGCAGTAAGAATAGTTCCGTCGCCTATGTCTCCGGGGACGAACGGAGCACCACCAGTAGTCGTAAAAGTGCGAGTGGCGCCGCTGCCTGTAAAAGTTCCGGTGATTCCTGTTTGTCTTACTGCTTTGTTGATGCGTGTGACGATCTTATTCGTTCCGGAAATATCTGTCACCGAAGCATATGTGTTGAAGGTCCAAGTTCCGGCTGGTACTGTATCTGTTCCTAGCGGCCCTGATACGAATCTCATCAGGTAACTTATGCCGCCGTTGGTCCCACTTGATGCAATGACATTAGCAGTAGTCTCGCTCTCAACAGACGGGGCCACAGCCAGATATTCATTATCAGCGACAAGCGTTGATGGATCGGGATATAGCACCGACGATATGCCGACACCCGGTTGACTACCCGGTTGTAAAGCCGTATCCGCCTTGGCACCTTGCGCTGCTGTAGCCACTGTGATCCATGAAAGAACACCTGAGCCATTTGTCTGGACTACTTGATTAGCAGTCCCGCCTGTTATTGCAACGTTGCCTATGGCGCCAAGATTTGCCTTAGCGGTCATATCAAGATTGCCAACAGCGAGGTTTCCAGTGACGGTGATGTTGCCGCTGATAGAGGCAACTGTCATTCGTGTTACATTATTCGTGGCAAGATTCAGTGGATGTTCAGTGTGCGTTCCTACACTCATCGTGGCATTTGATGCCAGTAGATAAACACCATCAGCAATACCAAAGGCACCACCGCCGGCAAAGTTGCTGCT
>SERZ01001285.1_pt1 | contig 14638 bp, 17 predicted proteins | sample 3171461 | NCBI WGS metagenome assembly SERZ01 (sample SAMN06051861, study PRJNA518727) | freshwater metagenome | biome: subpolar coniferous forest; feature: holomictic lake; material: water; isolation source: holomictic Lake 227, 6 m depth | place: Canada: near Kenora, Ontario | collected... | reverse complement strand
TGCGGCAGCCTGGATTGATGCTGCCCTCGACACCGGCGATGAAATTCCTCCTGCCTCGACCCTGGATGAAGTCAGGAAACTTCCAGAGTATGCGGGGTGGGCGGTCGGTGTTGTCGAGTTGGATGATGCTCTCACAGACGAGACGATCGAGCGTGTGAATATAACTCTTCCAAAGAGAGTTCTGAAAAGGCTCGACGCCCTTGCACGGTCAAGAGGGCAAAGTCGCGGAGCATTTATTTCACAATTAACGTTGTCAGCACGATAACGATTGTTGCGTTATCTTGTATACAACAACGAAACTAATGTATCACCACGAGCAACAATTGTTCCGTTCAAGTTTTTTGTGACGTCAAAACGAGGTTCGTAATAGCCTTTGGGCTGCCCAAGATTGTTATAAATCACATCGTGGTCCCCCTGCTTCTGTCTCCAGCCGATGAGTATGTTAAGGTGATTACGGAATTCTTGCCGTGCCATCATAGCCTCCATCTGTTTTAATTATTTTGCACGCTAATACCAATCCTACGAAACCGCCCATATTAATCAAGAATAATATTCGAGTGCTCCGCACACACAACACACTATTCACCAAAAATAAGTGGGTGCGGCAATCGCCTACTTTTATCAAGCATGGTCGGTCATTCGACCGACCATGCTTTTTCTTCAGCACTCGTCGTGAGGTTGAGCATCATCCCCCACAAGTCTCTTCCGCCTATTTGGACCTTTTCTCAAGCTCTCTTCCTTTATACACGCTGTTAATCGCTCATGAAAATCATCAAGAACGGCTGTGACCCGTGTGTTGTTCTCTTTTGTTGCATCATAGTGCAAATCTTCGAGACGAGCGACCAACCCAACCATTACGCCAATATCAGGTTTATGACCACTTGATAATAACCAAGAATACATCCTGTCACTTCTTCCAAGGTATTCACGCGAGAATTGTACTGCTGAGTCCACATAATGGAAGTCACGCAATACCATGTATGTCTCATATAATAATTCATTCATATTCTCGCTCATTTCTGACCTCCAAGCTGTGCGTTGGTCAAATCTTTTTTGGCCTTGTTTAACTTCTCCTTCGCCTTGGACACGGACGCCTGCTTCTTTAAAACGGTGCCAACCTTTATTGATTGGTCGGCACGTTTTGTAATTGCATCCAATGCGCTGCCCATAGTTTCTGCATATCCGTCAAATATTTCAAAAAATCTCATATCAAACTCCCTATATGTTGTTATGTGTTAGTGCAGTATACCCATTCTATTTATGCTGGCGGCCATAAAAACCGCCAGCATAACCAAATAAATTATTCTGTTTCAAATATGCTTGTTAGCAAATCATTGTTCAAAGTGTAAATCCCATCCGCGCCTTTGGCCTGTCCGGTTGACTTTGATGCCTTAAACTCAAACTCTGTGTAAATGTAGACGTTGCCGATATAAATATACAATGTTCCGGTTTTGGTTGACTTGTTTAGTAAAAAATATAAGTCGTGAAACACCTCGCTCGTTTTTACATCATACACAGCGCCGCCGATATATTCTGCGTCATCGCCAAACTCTTTTCTTACATCATCAGCGATATCGCGCAAGTCTCCGTAATGTTTATCGTTTTCGCGGTTAATGTCGTAGTTTAGCAGTTTGTCAAGTTTTGATAGCCCGCAATCTGTATACAAGTTCCCATGCAATGTAAGGTATGGCGCGTCGTATCCCTTGCTGCTTTTATCAATTCGCTTTTCACGCAACTCAATCTTTACCTTTGGCGGTTGCTTATATTTTGATTTGGTATTAAGAAAATATTGGATTGTTATTTTATATGGGAGTCTATCCGCGAACGAAATAAGCCCACTCATAACGCTATCTTCTGCATCTTGTTTGGGACATGTGGGTGAACCAATCAAGGCCTGGATCGCAGCCTCAAGTCTGGCGATGCGCTCGTTTGTTGTATCGACGCCCCGTCTGAAATCGGCCCCAATCTCAATAACACTCTTACTTAATGTATCGATTTGATGTTGGTATTGATCTTGATCGGAATTCACGCCATTGCATTCCATTGAATTCGGTTGCTTTGAAGAACCAATGCGTAGCAAATTATTGTCTTCTGGTATGGCGCCGTGAGGCTTATCGTCAGGTGGCGATAAAATCGCGGTGCCATTGTCTTCTTTGTCTTCAATTGAACTATTAAGACAATTAAGACAATGGAACCGCTCATCAACCGCCATCTGATCGTTATCTTGAATACAATGTTTATCGGCAATATCAAATGAGTTGCTCAAATGAGTTCCGATATCACCGATGGAGCCGAGATAGATGGGCGGATCATTATGTTTACTTCTTTGTGCCATTTGGTCCAATAATTGTCGTGTTCTTATATCCATGGTGCCTCTCCGTAAAATTGGTGCTGGCGAAATGACCGCCAGCACCATGTTAAAATCAGGTGTAAACTTGTTCGATAAAAGCTGGCGTGCTCATAATATGATGACTACACATATTGTTTATAACAGACGGCAGTACGAACTTATGTTGGCTCGATATGTAGCCGACATAACCAAACGGACTCACGTCTATAACAACGTGAAACACCATATCTTCGGTTGGTTCATAATCATACTCTTCACAGAATATATCATCATAAAGGGATGCGTGGATCGACGTGATTGGCATCCCTGGCATATTATAGTCAAAATAAACCCAAAGCTCGCTTATGTAGTCATCGTCACTCAAGTGTATTATTTCAGGAGCGCCTGTTTCTGCGAACAGCTTGTATGTAGCGTCAACCGTATCAGCTGAAAATATATCCCTGTATTCATTAATCCTGAAACGGGCTAACTCATTAAAGTGATTAAAAAGCATAGTTGATTTGTCGGAGGCCAGATAAATGTGTATGTTATCCATTATTGGCCTCCTCACTACTATGTGCGAGTGCGAGCCATTCATCCGGAATATATTCGTCATCATCCCAAAGTGGGCTATCCTCACTCATATAGTCATCATCGACACATTCAGACCAGTGGAACTCATATCGGCAGTTTATTGTTGTATAGTTAAATGTATTGTTCATAGTTCTCTCCATAAATGTAAATGGCCCTACAACGCTCGAACATTGTAGGGCCGGTTGGCCGCGAGGAGAGATGCGGCATGGATATTATAGATATTTATGCTGCTAACGTAATTTCCCCTCGCTGCAAGAATTGGGTTCGAGCCTTCCCTGCATTCTTATTTATGCTATTGGACTAACTTTTATTTTACTTTGATAAAAATAAACCTGAAATATGCAAAAGTGTTGCCTATAGGCAACACTCGCTTTGGCGGCGGATCTCTTAAAGAGATCTGGTGCAATCCATGCCCCGATACCGAGAATATCCTGTCTATGTTTTAGTAGCAACTAACTTACCTCTTTATATTTGTAGTATAGCTCTCCTTAAGGATGGCCTCTTGGATTAACTCTAACAGTGGCCGTCTTATCCCTTCTGAGTTATCGTCTGGAGGTCCGATAAGCCGCTCTAAAACAGATAATAACTTGTCATTATTCCTATGCTTTATAATCTGGTATTCCAGAAAGTCGTACAGCATGGTGTGCATACGAAACTCTTCCTTAATATCAATATCTGGAAACTCTTGAAGCCAAATATTGTTGCATTCGGCAACCTGCATATTCGTTCTGTCGCGGAATTGATATAACATAGCATCGTTGTCAATAAATTGAGGCGATGAAGCCGTATCGGCAACAGCTTTACAAAAATCGATATATTGTGAGTACCGCAAATATTTAGGAAAATGGCGTAGTTTGTCATGCTTGAGATACTCGTCAGAAGTGTGTGCAAATATAATGCACCTGCACTCGTACTGTTTCTTACGCACTCTTATTTTGCCGCAAAAACTATAAATAGAGCTATCCGACTTGCTGAGGTCCACATAGTTAAACCTAGGTAAACGACCAGCAGTGTCAACAGCAACGGATCCGTCAGAGTTATATCGGCCGACGATCTGTGCCTTCTCATCAACCTCGATTATCCGCCCCGACGTCGGTCCCTTTACCGCAGGATGCTCACTATGACACCGTGGGCATATAATATCATCTTCATTATCACACATCCAGACACTATACTTCGATGACCACCTCCATCGAGGATCCAAAAAGGGGCTAATAACCTTTTCCTTTGGCATCGAAACCTCCATGAGTGTGATCGGTTGCTATTACCTCTGCCCCAGAAGTCGCCCCTGTTCATGCCCCAACTCACCTGTCACGGAATGAGCTTGGCCGGATCGTCGACGGGCTGGATAAGCCCGTAGCCAACGGCCCTCCTGGTGGCGCTGTGAACGAATCACTTAGACCCAATTGCGGGCTTAATAGAAGGCGTGGCGCAAAACGGCTGAAATCCGTCAGTAGAAGTTTGTGCCCTATACCCGCTCCGCAAATCACCACCATCAGCAGAATTTTCCTCCGTCTTGCTCAGGAAAGCAAGGGGCTGTGGCTGTTCGGAGCACAACATCAGTAGAAAGTTATTATAAAAAACAGATGGCAAAATACGCCAATCAGTAAATAAATAATTGAAGAAAAATAGCGTTGACTAATCAAAAAGGCATGTGCGTAAAAGCAAAAGACCGGCGCCGTAAGCTGGTCTGGCAACAACGTGTGTGGAGTATTTAAAATGGCAGAAGCTGGTGTGGTAATTGCGCTGATCGATGAGGTCGTCGAGGCGATCAAGGCCGACACGCTCACGGTAACTCAGGTATTGAGCCTTACTCCGAGCGATTGGGTCTTGGTCGCAAGTGAACTGGCCGATCAAGCGGCCAAATTGGAAAACCAGAGCAAGGCTAAGCCTCAGGGCTCTCTAATTGCCCAACTTCGTGGTGTCGCGGCCAGCGAACAAAAGGCGAAGCCGGCGAAGTCTCGGTGATTGAAAACGGGTCCATGGCAATGCCATGGACCCGTACTTCATAATAATACCCCAGGTGTATCATAACAAAGGCAGAGAAGAAAATGGCTAAGAAGAAGGGGTCTGATGGTATCGTAGTCGATGGTACCGCTACATCAAGTAATACGGCGAACGATCAAGCTGGAGGCAGTCCCACTAAAGGCAATGGCGGTGGCAAAAATCCCAATATATCCACCATTACCGTGAGCCCCGTCCCCTCTATCGCATTGGGTGCGCGCGTTGTAGCTGTTTCCAGTCTGACCATCGGAGCTACCGGACAACAGGCGACCAGGGATATAGCACCGTCTGTTACATGGTCCGGTGGAGGCTGGACCTGCTCCATCGGCGCTGGCGGTCAACGGATGGTCTCTTACGGCGGGCAGACTTATTCGGTATTCCGCCTGAACCCAGCCATCGAAGGTGATGGAAGCCGCGTTGTTTACACCCAGAACGCTGCCGAAGATGGAAGCGCCCCCCACGCTATCGGCGTACTGCCAGCAGATGCTCCGGCAGATCCATGGGCCGTTATCCCCGACGTTCCTGGCAAATCCGCCGATGTGCATCAGCCCGCCCTGAAAGCGAATTTTATTTTGGGCGCAGCACCTGGGTCAATGTCAGGCGCGGGTGTGCAAGCACCTGATGAGCAGGTGGCCGGTGCCATTAAGATGCTTCGTCCGATCCAGACCGAGGGCTGCGCTGCTCTGTCAATGACGGATCGGACACGCGAGGCACTCTTCAATGTAGCTGTTCCTCTCGTTCATTGGGCGATGAACATCCCCGAGACCGTCCTCGCAAAAATCATCGAGCAGGAACTCGGTCAACCCTACAACCCTGAGCTTTTGTACAACCAACTCGCGCGACTTGGTTTTGGTATTCAGAACGAGGTCGGCGACACATCTGAAACCCGGCGGAAGAACAAGGCCAAGAACGCCTCCGCCTTCCGTATCGGCAAGGGCCTGCGGCGCATATGGAGCACCTTTTCCGAACGGGCTGCCGCTGGCGATCCCGCGTCGATCGAGTTCGTCGTGAAGCTGTTGCTTGAACCCGGTTCGGGCGGGTTTTCCGGTGCTGGTAGCCTTCTTCTGTACCCTTCCGACGACGATTACGCCGACGGCGCGGATGGCGAGAGCGACGGCAACGGCGCGGGCTCCGGTCAGGGAGGAGCGGGTCCGGAAGGTGGTGCCGGCGGCGGCACTTCTGGCACTGGTGAAGCTGGTGGTGCCGGTGACGCTTCTGGCAATGACAATCCAGGCGACGGCTCTGGCGATGCTGGTCGTGACGATCCGTCTGGAGCCGCGCCGAAGGATGGCAAAGGTGCCGGAACGGCGAAGAAGAAAGCCAGATCATCTACGCCACCGGACACGAACCGGTTTCAGGCTCTCCCTGAACTCCGGCAGGAGAACCTGCCGGCGGCGTATCGCATTGCTGGCACCGTGTTCGCTGGTGCGTTGAGGGTCGGAGATGATGGAAAGCCGGTTCTGATAGCGGCGGCCGATCTCTCGACGCCGATCGCTCGGGCGCTCTTACCGGCAAAGTCGAGCGCCACGGCTGATGGCGGGGCCAAGTTCATTGGTGGCCTCCTTATCTTCGGCCATTATCTAATTGACGGCCCAGTAATAGCCCTCGTTTCCGACCGCGGAAAGCTTGCCAAGGCTCAATTGGCCACAAAAAGTTGTGCAGGATCGATCATGATTTCTGCCGTACCTGCTACTGATGTGGCTGTGCCCTTTAGCGGCGCGGGAAGTGTATTTGGTATCGACCTGACGCGCGAGCAGTTGTCTCTCTTGTCGAAGATCAAGAAGGGCGAAGGATCGCTACATTTCTCTGCCGACCCGACGGGCAAAAGCCTATGTGAGGTTGAGCTTGCGGCTGATGGTTCTGCCCCGGTTGCACGCGGAGTGTGTGCCTATGGTGAAGTTACCGTGATTGGTGAGGTTGATGCGAGTTTCGCCGAAGTCGGGGTGACGCTTACCGCTGAACAGTCGGCTAAGCTCTTTGCCGGTGTCAAGAATTTAGTCAAAGCAAAAAAAGCCGACGGGCAAGTTCGCTTTGAGTTCACTGGGGATAAGCTAACTAATTGTGCCAGAGAGACAAGCGGAGATGCAGGGTGGGGTTCAAATAACCGCAACGCAAAGGCATTTTGTGTTCGGTTTGCCGACCTTGTAGCCATTAGCAAGGCTATCACCCGTTTTGCGGGCAAGGCCATTCCTGTCGTCAAGGCCGATCCTCGCGGGCTTCTGGTCATTGAGGTGACGACGGACTTTGGGACCTACTCTATTGCCGTGCCAGCTGTTTACGCCGGTACAGACACGCGCATTAGCGGCTTCAGCCGCCCATTCACGCTCGGCCTCGCCCCCGAGGCGGAAGGTGCAGCCCAGGACGAGGCGGCCTCGGGCGATGACGAGACTTCTGGCCGAGCACCTGACGGCGACGACGAGCAGTCCTCTCCGAAGGTTTGATGCCCCCCCGTGGCTCCGGCGCTCGGGCCGGAGCCACACATCTTAAGGATGAGAGCAATGGCAAATAGACAAGAACAGGGTGGAACACCCGTAGTGGTTGATGCCCAGACCGTGCTGAACCGCGTTGGGACGGCCGTCCAAAATCACGGCGGTGGCGAGGCAACTCGTTCGTGCAGTGATCAAGCCATCACCGGCGATCTCCAGATCACAACTGCCCTGGGATCAGGGATGATCTCCAGCAACCAGACGCGGCCGGTCAATGACCCGGCCCCAGTCGTTGCCGATAAACTCACGGTTGATAATATGATAGGTCTTTTGCGTCTGGCGGCAAAGTGCGAGAAGGACGGGGAAGACACCAAGGGCATTGACCAGGCTTTCAGACGTTATATGAAGGCAAATAATAATACTCTTGCCGAGGTCCAGAACCGCATCGGATACATGTTCTCAGCTGGTACAGGTGTCCAAAAGAACGATACGAAGGCTATGGAATATTACCGCAAGGCTGCCGCACAGGGCCACCCGGCTGCGGTGTTCAACCTTGCAGGTGGGTATCTCAGTGGCCGTGGTGTTCAAAAAGACCACGCCGAAGCACTCAGATTGTATCTCGGGCTCGCCGAACAAGGTGATGAGCATGCACAAATTGATCTCGCGATGATTTATGTCGTGGATCAAGGTGTTCCTCGGGATGAGACCAGAGCATTGAAGTGGATGGGGATGGCCGCAGCCCAAGGTAATCTACAGGCACTGGACATCATCATGGACTGGGCGCTAGGCGTTGACCTTAATCTGACCGACAAGCACGACGCTCGCCTATGTAGGCTGGCTACAGAAACCATAAAGATGCTGGGTGTGTAAGGCAGCAGCATCTCGGGTGGTTACCAAATGGCCCCCGACCGTTCGTTGATACCAGCCGGGCACTATGATGGTGCCCGGCTTTATTTCTGGAGCCCAGTCATGAAGTCCTTCCATAACCTGCTCGTTCCGGGTCGGGCCAAGTTCTATCCCGCCATCACGCCCAACATTGCGCGGGCGGCGGTAGTGCCGCATGGCGGGGATCGCTGGAACAACCGCATGGTTGCACGATCACAAAACTTCTTCGAACAGTATGGAGCGTATATTCACTACCCGTGCGGTCTCATTAGTGCCGGCGTCGTGCTCGGCAAGAACCAGACGTTGACGCCTGGGCCGCTGATGACGGACCCTGCACATCGCCCAGCAAACTGTTCTCTAATCGTCGATAGCGGCGGCTTCAGCATCAAGAAGGGCACGATGAATTTCCATGGCGACCCGACCCGTGCATCCGTCCTCGACTACACCATCAACAACAAGCCGGATGCAGCCATTACGCTGGACTATCCGCCGCTGGTCGTTCCGAGGGCGGGATACCCTGACTTCAATGGTTGCCGCGACATCTCGGCTGAAAACCTCGCCTTCATCGTCCGCCATTGCCCGGCGCATCTGCTCGGCCTGTTCCTCTGCGTCCTGCAAGGTGAGACAGAAAATCATGCTGACAACTGGTACGAAACAATGAAGCAGTTCCCTTTCCGGAACTGGGCCTTTGCTGGACTGCGTTATAAAGGCCTTCCGGCACTTCTCAGGCAGCTTGTAATAATGTATCACGATGGGATGCTTGACGAGACCAATTGGATACATATGCTCGGTGGGTATAGACTACCATTGGCCTGTGCGTTATCAACGATCAGGGAAACTCTCGTTGAGTTGTTGGACCGGTCGATTAATGTGACCTTCGACAACTCCTTCATCTTCAATCAGGTGAACGAGTATGGCGAGTGTGTTCGGGCATTCAACCTCACAAAGCGGGGGTTCTCGATCAGCTACGCCAAACTGCCAGATGATCCAAAGTATGTCGGATCGACGATGCCGTTCCCGTACTCGGGAATATCTGAAATATCAAAAGGTCTGACCATCGGCGATCTGTGCGTGAACCGATATCCGGCCAAGAAATCTACATGGGACGACATGTCCTACTTGATCGTCGAGAACCACAACGTCGATGTGTATCTGACAGCTCTTGAAGCTGCTCACGCCCGCTACCTGCTGCCCCCTGCCGAGGCCCGTGAGGTTTGCCCAGCGTGGCTGGTCCGCACCCGCGAAGGCATCCGCAGGGTGTTGATGTCGGGGGAGATCGGCATGATCGACCGGTATCGCGCAGACTTCGACAAACTGACCAAGAACATTGACCCCCTGACAGCAGATGACTTTCGCTGAACGGTCTGCAGTGGATCTCTTTAAGAGATCCACGCCAATGTGGAGAGAGGTATGTACACCATCGGGCGGCAGTGTTTCTGGCACCGCCGCCATCTTTATGCCCGGTCTTGGTATTCTCAATGCCCACCCGACCTTAATGAGTTGGGCGGATGTGGGCAGATGCACTCGGCTTCACTGCGAACTATTCTGACTTGGTTCGAGACCACACCTTGATTACAATTCTCAAACGGTCGTATGCTCTCTGTATAAGCAGGTCGGGGGGGGCACCATGAAGCCGGTTATCAGCTACATCCGGGTCAGCACTCAGAAGCAGGGCCGGAGCGGATTGGGCATCGAGGCTCAGCGTGACGCCATCGCACGGTTCGCTGAGATAGAGGGCTACACCATCGCGGCCGAGCATGTGGAGGTCGAGACGGGCAAGGGTGCTGACGCAATAGACCGCCGCCCTGAGCTGGCGGCGGCACTGGCGCAGGCCAAGAAACTCCGCTGCCCGGTGCTGGTGGCGAAGCTGGACCGGCTCTCGCGCGACGTGGCGTTCGTCTCCGGCCTGATGGCGCAGAAGGTGCCATTCATCGTCGCCGAGCTTGGCGCCGACGCTGACCCGTTCATGCTCCACCTCTATGCCGCCCTGGCCGAGAAGGAGCGCGCCCTGATATCCCAGCGCACCGTGGCCGCCCTTGCAGCCAAAAAATCCGCCGGAGCACGGCTGGGCAACCGGACGAACCCTGGAGAGGCTGCGGCGATCGGTCGGCAGCGTCTTGTCGAGCGTGCCGACGAACATGCTGCCAGGGTGATCCCGGTGCTCCGGCATCTGGTCACGGTCAATAAGTTGACGACGCTCACCGCTGGCGCCGAGGCACTGAACCAGAGAGGCATCAGGAGTCCTAGGGGTGGGCAGTATTTTGCATCGTCGGTGCTTAACTTGCTCCGGCGGGGCGGCTTCCAGAGCATCGGCGCGTTGGCGGCGACCGCCTGACAGGTCGCACTCCTGTTCTGTGCCGAGCGTTCAGGCTCGGATATGGGGTTATCCCGTTGCTTCCCATATTGGGAAGGTGGTATTGTGGGTTCATGATGGTCAGAGGCTCTGATGCATGAACGTGATCAAGCGGGCAACCCTGGAAGCATATTGGACAAGGCATCCAGAGGTGGAACAGCCACTAAAAACCATATTCCAGGAAATATCTCGTGCTAAATGGACCTGCATGAATGACATCCAAATGGCATTTCCAAAAGCAAAAGTGTTGAACAGGGAGCGAGTAAGGTTTGAGGTGTGCGGCGGAAATTATCGGCTGATCGTGGCGTTCCATTTCACAAGCAACATTGCGTTTATTAAATTCATCGGAACGCATACTGAATATGACAGGGTAAATGCTCTGACCGTGGGCCAATACTGATGGAGGGTATAATGCGGATTATCCGAACTGATGAAGAGCATGAGGCCGCAGTCCGTGAGATTGAGCGTTTATGGAATGCCGAGCCAGGAACCCCAGATCACGATAGCCTGGAGTTGCTCGGCTATCTGGTCAACGCATATGAGGAAAAGAGGTGGCCGATTGGTCAACCGGATCCAATCGTAGCGATTAAGTTCCGAATGGAGCAGGCCGGATATACAAGCGCCGATCTCGGACGCGTGATCGGGTCGGAGCCCAGGGCGTCAGAAGTTCTTCGGAAGAAGCGTGCTCTGAACGTTAAGATGATACATGCCATTTCTTCTGCTTGGAGAATACCGGCCGAAGTCCTGATAACACCGTACCAACTTTCTCGGACATGACAGGTCGTGGGAGAGCCCACAATGGACGTCTGCACCTTCACCAAACTGCGAGGGCATCTTACCCCCATTGGCAAAATACCGATAAAGATGTGTTGAAAAAATCAATGACCTCATCAAAGATGCGAAGCGTGATCCTTTCAAGGGGTTGGGAAAGCCAGAACCTTTGAATGAATGCCTCAAAGGGTAGTGGTCAAGACGGATCACAAGGGAGCATCGGCTTATTTGTTCCGTCGTTTGGAAAGGGCTAAACCAGCAAATCGATATATCCAAGTGCCGGTTTCATTACTAAAGTCGATGGTTATTGACGCCGGAATCCAAAAAGAGGGAAAGCAGTTATGAAGATATCAATTATACCCATAGCACTGTTGTCGGTCATGCAAGTAAACGGTGCCATTGCGACGTGCCGTGACAAGAATAATGTTGAGTTAGATGTTGGATACCTTGAATGCGTAAAGGCTGGATACAAATTTAGTGATAGCTTTGATGAGTTAGCATTTAGTGATATGAGTGGAGGTTGGGCTACAAATTGTAGGGATAAGTCGATCCGTGTTCGTATTGTTCGCTCAGACCGAGGGATAATAGCTAGGCGGCAGACCTTGGATGGTGACCCAGGCGTAGAGTGGAGCATTGTTTCAATAAAGCACATGGGAGCCACATACTACATCAACTATAGCGACGAAAGTGCCATGATATACAGGACATACATATTTACACTATTGCCAGGACCGACCGTGCAACTTGTTAATATGTCACAACTAAAAGATGGAATTATTACAGATGATATCATCGCGGGTCGCAACGTGAACACCGGAAAGGCGCTGCCACAACTAAATCGTTGCGAACCGTGACTCCCCCCCATCTTTGGCACCTACATTGTAAAGATATCAGCTTGTAATGCGCCAGCTGCTCTGATTGCTTGTAAAATGCTTATCATGTCGCTAGGTGACGCACCAAGGGTGTTCAGGTTATTCACAAGCTCTTGAAGACTTACACTATTCGGCACCATAACCAAGTGTTTATCAGAACCAGTATCCGCCTGTACATCAGATCGCTGCACAGTGACAGTTGATACGCCACCAGCGTTGTTAAGATTCGTAGCTGTGCTGTTGCTATTATTTGTTATAGCAGCATTACCATTCCCGGTAAACGCATTTGGCTGTGACACCTGGGGCGTCTCAGTGACGCGGACGGTAAGAGTGCCCTGGGCCACTGCGACTGTGCTAACGCGCACGTTTTCTCCCATCACGACAACGCCAGTCTTTTCATCAACAACAACGCGGGCGAGCTGGTCAGGTTCAACCCGGAGCTGTTCGATCTCGGTCATAACGTTAACGATATCCCCGCGTCGTCCTTGGGGTACAGTAAATAGGACTGTGGCGGGGTCGGTTGCCTGAGCAACAGATGACCCCAACCGGTGGTTGATAGCCTCGGCTATTCTGCGGGCGGTGGTGAAATCAGGATTATGAAGTGAAAAGCGAATCACCGGCAACTCGGCCAACGAAAACTCAATCTCGCGCTCGACAATAGCTCCGGCCGCTATGCGGCCGGCGGTAGGTACGCCCATTGTAAGGCTGCTTCCACTTGCTCCCGAGGTCGTAAAACCGCTCGACACGGTTCCTTGAGCAACTGCATAAACCTCGCCATCTGCACCAACTAACGGGGAAACAAGCAGAGTTCCCCCTTTTAGGCTGGTAGCATCTCCTAAAGAGCTAACCCCGACGTCGATCCTTGTGCCCTGGGCCGCATAGGGGGGGAGCGTGGCCGTCACCATCACTGCGGCGATGTTCTTGGTGTCCATGGTGGCAGCGGTGGCGGTGGTGCCGAAGGTATAGACCGAGCGGGTGTTGACGCCCATGCGCTCCAGCATGCCGACTAGGCTCTGTTTGGTAAAGGGGGCGTTCTTCATGCTGTCGCCGCTGCCCTGAAGGCCAACCACCAGTCCGTAACCGACCAGCATATTGTCGCGTATCCCTTCAATGCTGACAACATCCTTAAGCCGAACCGAGGATTCTGCCGGGTTATTAGTTGCAATTAGTATCAATGCACTGAGTGCAAGGGATGTGGTTTTTTTAAACATGTAAACAAGTTTGGTCATAACCAATCTCCCAAGCAGGGGGCACAAAGGGCCCCTTGCAAGGGCAGGGCCATTGGCAGGGGCGCCCTGATGAAAAGAAATGCCGCTTCACGACTGGCGGCAACCTGCTGGCCCGGCGTCATAAAATACTACAAAGAGAAGAACCAAGGGCAGGCACCAGTATCAGCTCCTCGGTAATTTTTGCCGATGACCAAGTTCCTCCAATCGAATTTGCGTCCCGACGATAGAACCAAAATGCCGAGCAGACTGGCGCCTGAGCGGGTCATCCCACGGTTCTTATGGCGAGAAAATGAACGTCGGCGCCATACCAGTTCGGGTTCCGGTAGCAACGGAACAGGAAACCTAGGCGCCCTCTCTCCAAGGGAGTTGAATTGGAACGACGCTCATGGCATCACAATGAGGCGCTTGTTTCTACAAGCGGGCTGCCAACGCAAGTCCTTGCTCTGGGCTTCTGGCAAGTTTCTTTTCTGGAGCATCTCAGGGCGTCGCGCGTCAACCTTGTATCTATTGGCACACAAAAATGGGGGGAAACATGAAAATGAGATATTTGCTAATCATGGCCATCGGAATAGGTTGCTGCTCTAACGCTATTGCGCAGGAACATAAATTCCTTCACAACACAAACCCGTCAAATGCTCTGTTTAAGTGTGAGCAAGATACAATTGGACAAACGGCATGCCAAGCCGGGCATCGTTGTAAATGTGAGTATAATGCCTTTGCTGATGCCTCGCGCGGATTGCCCCCTGGTTATAGGTGGAATTGTGGTCTAACGCAGGGTACTTGTATGTCTGATGTCCCAGCCACTACAAGTGGGAATTATGGCAATGGGCAGCCCACTATTCCGGCACCGAAAGTGATAATGAATAGATAACGCCACCTGTAGATATATGTTAATACCAACAAGTATTTTGGGCGAAGATTAATATGCTGCTTACTTGGCGAATTCGCCGGGCTCGCAGTGAAATCTTTCCATTCGCCCGTACGGCGATCGGTTTGAATGAGAGCGAAGCGGTTCCATATATGGGGCCATATGCGCAAACGGCCTCATAACCGCCGCCGAGGCGTGGTGCGGCGACCGTCCAGCACCGGCTCGCCACTCTGTCGATACGATGGCGGCGGGTCCACCGGAGCGGCCAGGATGCGTTCCAGGGTCGCCGGTAGCACCGTCTCGCTGA
>SERZ01001284.1_pt1 | contig 14641 bp, 12 predicted proteins | sample 3171461 | NCBI WGS metagenome assembly SERZ01 (sample SAMN06051861, study PRJNA518727) | freshwater metagenome | biome: subpolar coniferous forest; feature: holomictic lake; material: water; isolation source: holomictic Lake 227, 6 m depth | place: Canada: near Kenora, Ontario | collected... | reverse complement strand
GCGCGGCGGGGCGGGGCGTTCGGTTCCTTGCCCTGACGGTCGAAGAAGTCCTTGAAGAACTCCTCGAACGGCGAACCGGGTGGAAATTGCGGTATTTCGGGGGTGGCCCCGCCTTTGTTGCCGTGGCGTTGGGCCACGGTCTGCGTAGTCGAGATGTTGACCACCGCAGGCAACAGACGCTCGGCCAGATCGGCAAAGCCTTGTACCGGGCCGCCGGGGCGAGGTGCCGCTTGGACAAGTGTGTCGGATTGGGCGGTGGCGACGCCGCTTGCCGGGCCGAGCAACAGCAGGGCGGCGAGAAGTGCGGTGCGGAAACGGGCACTTTGGTTCACGGGAACGGTCTCCTGACCTCGATGTTCCGGGTCCAGTGTTGCTGATTTACAGGGGACGGCCGGTGCGAAACCAGGAATATCGCGCCGACCGTCCTTGATACAAGGGGGTAATGGTAACCGACTGTTATTGTCCTGCCGAAGCAGGACCGGCACCCCCGGTTAACGAGCCGAAATAGCGGAAGAACTCACCGTTCGGCGACAGCACCATGGTGGTGTCCTCGTTCCGGAAAGAATTCCGATAAGCTTCCAGTGTCCGATAAAACGCATAGAACTGCGGATCCTTACCGGTGGCGTCCGAGATGGTTTTCATGGCTTGATTGTCGCCTTCGCCGCGGGCTTTTTGAGCGTCGCGCTGGGCTTCAGCCAAGATAACCGTGCGTTCGCGGTCGGCCCTGGAGCGGATCTGTTGGGATTGCTCCTGACCTTGGGCGCGCGCTTCGGCCGCCTCGCGTTCACGTTCGGAGCGCATGCGGGCAAAGATCGACTGGCTGGTTTCTTCGGGCAGATCGGCGCGACGGATGCGGACATCGACGATTTCGATGCCGAAATCCTTGGCCTCCTCGTTGACCTGCGCCTTGATATCGGCCATCACCTTGGCGCGTTCCTTGGACAAGACCGCCAGCAATGTCACGTTGCCGAGCACCCGGCGCAACGCCGAATTGACCACCGAGGCGAGCCGCTGCTCGGCCACCAACTCGCTCCCGACCGACTGATAGAACTTCAGCGGGTCGTGAATGCGGTAGCGGGCGAAGGCATCGACATCAAGTCGTTTCTGGTCGGCCAGGATCACCTGCTCGACCGGAGGGTCGACATCAAGCATCCGGCGGTCGATAAAGACCACGTTTTGGATAAAGGGCACCTTAGCCTTAAGCCCAGGGGTGCGGATCGGCCGGACCACTTCGCCGAACTGCACGACCAAAGCCTGCTGCATTTCGCTGACGGTAAACAGAGCATTCGACAAGAGCACCATGCCGAGCACCAGTATGCCGCCGATGATAATGAGGGTTCGATTCATGAGTATTCTCTCCCTCACCGGCGCTGTTGCTGGGATACGGTCGGCGCCGCGGTCGGTGCGGGCGCGCGGTTCAACTGCGGCAATTGCAGATAGGGTAACACCCCTTGACCCGCTGCTCCCGGCTCAACGATCACCTTGTTGGTGCCGCGCATGACCTGCTCCATGGTTTCCAGGTACATGCGGCGTGAGATCACGTCTTTTGCCTGGATATAGGCGGTATAGATGGCGCTGAAGCGCGATGCGTCGCCCTGGGCGAGATTGACCACCTGCTCGCGATAGGCCTGTGATTCCTGGTTCAGCCGTTCGGCATCGCCGCGGGCGCGCGGGATGATATCGTTACGATAGGCTTCGGCTTCGTTGCGCAGCCGTTCGCGGTCGGAGCGGGCGCGCTGAACATCGTTGAAGGCATCCACCACCGGAGCCGGCGGATCTGCCTTTTGCAACTGAACTTGCGTGACCTGAATCCCGGTCTGGTACTCGTCGAGCATGTTCTGAAGCAAAGACAGCGTGCCGGTCTCGATCTGCTGGCGGGCTTCGGTCAAGGCCGGCTGCAATTCGGTGCGGCCGATCACTTCGCGCATGGCGCTTTCCGCCGCTTTCTTCACCGTGGCTTCCGGATCACGCACCCGGAACAGATAATTGCCGGCGTCCTTGATCAACCAGAACACGGTGAAATCGATGTCGATGATGTTTTCGTCGCCGGTCAGCATCAGGCTTTCATCGGGCACGTCGCGGTCGTTCGAGGTGCCGCGGCGCGTCTCGACCGAATTAGTGGTCGAGCGATAGCCGATCTCGATCCGATTGACCCGGGTTACCCTGGGGGTGAACACCGCTTCGATCGGCGCCGGCCAATGATAGCGCAGGCCGGGATTCTCTTTACGCACCAACTCGCCGAAGCGCAGCACCACGCCGGTTTCGTCGGCCTGGACGCGGTAGAAGCCGGACGCCAGCCACAAGGCCAGCAGTGCGACTCCGACCAGTTGGATGCTCTTGTTGCCGCCGAAGCCGCCGGGCAGCATTTTGCGCAGCTTTTCTTGGCCTTGGCGCAGCAGTTCCTCGAGATCGGGCGTCTGTGGCCCGCCGCCGCCGCTACCGGGCGGGCGTCCCCATGGACTCGGACCGTTCCCGCCGCCGCCGGGCGGCGAACCCCAGGGGCCGCCACCGCCGCCCCCACCCTGATTGCTCCACGGCATGCGCTCGCTTCCCTCTTCGTTTTCCCACGGTCGGAGACCGGTTCTATAGGTCATAACCCGGCGGACTTTTCAACCCGTAGCGAGCGCCCTATAGTCACAAATCTTGGCGACAACACTTCCCGTTCGATCCCTCGACGGGCAACCTTCCCCCATATCGGGGCGCGTTCGGAGTTTTCAAGCATGGCCCGGGTCACAGAAGAGCAGGTTCTTACGGCATTGCGTGCCATTATCGATGCCGATCGGAAGGCGGATATCGTTTCGCTCGGGATGCTGTCCGGCCTGGTGGTGCGTGATGACGCCGTAACTTTCGCGATCGAGGTCGATCCCGCCCGCGGTGCCGGAGCCGAGCCCATTCGACACGCTGCCGAGGTGGCCGTCAAGCGGTTGAAGGGCGTAAAATCGGTTACCGCCGTATTGACCGCCCATCGCAAGGCCGCGGAGCCGCAGCAGGGGCCGTCTCATCACGAGCATGGACCGAATTGTAACCACGGGCCTGCCCATGGCCACGCTCATGGCCATGGTCCCGCTTCCGCTCCGGCAAAACCGTTGGTTCCGGGCGTAGGGGCGATCATCGCGGTGGCTTCGGGCAAGGGCGGAGTCGGCAAATCGACGACCGCGGTCAATCTGGCGCTGGCGTTGGCGGTCAATGGCCGGCGAGTCGGCCTGCTCGACGCCGATGTTTATGGCCCGTCGCTGCCGCGCCTGCTCGGGATTGCCGGGCAAAAACCCGAGGATAACGGCCAGCGCCTGCTTCCGATCGAAGTGTTCGGTATCAAGGCGATGTCGATTGGGTTGCTGGTGGCCGAGGATACTCCGATGATCTGGCGCGGGCCGATGGTACAGAATGCGCTTCAACAAATGTTGCGTGATGTCGCTTGGGGCGAGTTGGACGTGCTGGTGGTCGATATGCCGCCCGGCACCGGCGACGCTCAATTGACCATGGCTCAGCAAGTACCGCTGGCCGGTGCGGTTATCGTGTCGACTCCGCAGGACATTGCGTTATTGGATGCGCGCAAGGGGTTGGCCATGTTCCGTCGGGTCGATGTTCCGGTGCTCGGTATCATCGAGAATATGAGTTATTTTTCTTGTCCGAATTGTGGTCATCGCAGCGAGATTTTCAGCCATGGCGGGGCGCAGCGCGAGGCTAAACGGCTCGGGGTTGAGTTTCTCGGTGAAATTCCGCTCGACATCGTGATTCGGGAGACTTCCGATCAAGGCCGCCCGATCGTGATGGAGCAGCCGGAGAGCGAGCACGCCCGCAGCTACCGCGCCATCGCCGCGCGGTTGTGGGAACAGGTCGCCGGCCCCGCCGTCCGCACCGCCCCGCGAATCGTGGTTGAGTGATACCGCCGAGCTTAAACAAGACACATCGGTATGAGGGGGGCGGTATCGGGCCGCGACTGCGGGCGCCCGCCGTTTGAGGGGGCGCGTTCGGAACGTTAAACTTCCGTGTCAGCGGCGATGATCGATTGACTCCGGGGCCAAAACCCTTTTCACAGAAGGGTAGCGCTCGTGCGCCGTCGTTATAAGTTTGTCCACCGGATCATGTTAAGGGTGTCCGTCTCATGCCTGAGTTTACTAAACACGCTAAGTTCGCCGGCCGTATGGTGATTCTCGGTTTCGGCAGCATCGGTCAGGGGGTGTTGCCCCTGTTCCTGCGCCATATCGAGATGACCGCTAAACAGATTACCGTCGTCACCGCCGACGAACTCGGCCGGGCCGAGGCGGAACAGTTCGGCATCGACAAGTTCATCGTCCGGCCGATTACCCGCGATAATTTGGACTCGGAGCTGTCGTCGCTTATCGGAAAGGGCGATTTTCTGGTTAACCTGTCGGTCGATGTGTCCAGCATTGCATTGATCGAGTTTGCCCACCGGCGGGGCGCGCTTTACCTTGATACCTGCATCGAGCCTTGGCCGGGCGGCTATACCGATGCTTCGGTGTCGCCGTCGCTGCGCTCTAATTATGCGCTCCGTGAAGCCGCCCATGCGTTGCGTCCGGGCTTCAAGGGCGGACCGACCGCGGTTTTAACCCATGGCGCCAATCCGGGGCTGGTTTCGCATTTCGTCAAGCAGGCGCTGGTCAATATTGCCAGGGATACCGGACTGGATGTCACGGTGCCGACGAATCGGGCCGAATGGGGGGCGTTGGCACACCGGCTCAATGTTAAGGTGATTCATATTGCCGAGCGCGATACCCAGGTTTGTGCTCACCCCAAGGCGCGCGGCGAATTCGTCAATACATGGTCGGTTGACGGCTTTATCAGCGAAGGCAGCCAACCGGCGGAGTTGGGCTGGGGTGCGCATGAGCGTCACTGGCCGCAGGACGGGCACCGTCATAATTTCGGTTGCGATGCCGCGATTTGGCTGGAACGGCCGGGTTGCTCGACTCGGGTGCGCTCCTGGACGCCGGGCGAGGGGCCGTATCACGGTTATCTGATTACGCATGGCGAGTCGATCTCGATCGCCGACTATCTGACCGTGCGGAAGAATGGTTTGCTCGCCTATCGGCCGACCGTGCATTATGCTTATCATCCGTGTGATGATGCGGTTCTGTCGCTCCATGAGTTTGCCGGCAAGAATTATGAATTGCAGCCGAAAAAGCGTCTGATGGTCACGGAGATCGTCGATGGCGTGGACGAATTGGGCGTATTGTTAATGGGGCACGCTCGCGGCGTCTATTGGTACGGCTCGCATTTGTCGACGCAGCAAACCCGAAATCTTATCGAGTTTAACAGTGCCACCAGCTTACAAGTCACCGTCGGCGTTTTGTCGGGTGTGATTTGGGCTTTGGAGAATCCGACCAGTGGTATTGTCGATCCTGACGAGATCGACTTTCGTCGTATTCTTGAGATTTGCAATCCTTATCTCGGTGATGTGGTTGGGGTTTATGACGACTGGACCCCGTTGCAGGATCGTGCCGCTTTGTTCCGCGAAGATATCGATACAAACTGCCCCTGGCAGTTTAAGAACTTCCGGGTGGTGTGACACCAACGGCACCATCGGCGGCGACCGCCGCCGCGCGCCTCGTGGCGCGAAGCCTGCGTGGCGTTTGAACGCCGTCTGTCCGGAGCATCCGGGCAGGCGGACATTTTGAGAAGAGGAGGACATCGATGTTTACCGCGCTTGCCATGCAACTCGGGCCGTGGCTCGATTCTCTGGTCGTCGGCGGCGTCCTCCTCGTTGGCTTCATCGCCTCCTCGGTCGGGGCGATCGAGACCGGCAATGTCGGCGTCGAAACCCGCTGGGGTACGGTGGCGATGCAGGAGTTGCAACCGGGGCTTTATGCCGCGCCGCTGGCTTCGGTCAGCCAGTTCTCGACCAAGGAAATCGCGGTTTTGATCGACAATCTGACGCCCAAGGCTGCCGATAATCTGTTTATCAAGCATATGGACGTGACGGTTTACTATCGCGTTTTTCCGGGTCGGGTCGCGCCGCTTTTGGTGAAATATGCCGGCCAGAGCGAGGCTTTCCCGGACTCCGGACGGGTGCAGGCGCCGTGCTATCGGTTGGTGCAGACCCTGGCGCGCAACGCCATCTATCAGGAGGTGGCGATGATTAACAGTCTTCAGGTACACCAGCAGCGCGAGCAGATCGGCGTGCATGTGCTGGCGCTGCTTCAAAAGGAACTGGATGCCAATGACCCCGGTAGTTTTCAGGTAACGCGGGTGGTGGTGCGCAGCGTGGTGACCGATCCGGCGATCGAGCAGGCGATTCAGGACGCGGTTAATCAGCAGAAGAGACTGGAAGCTATGGAAATTCGCACCCGGATTGCGCAAAAGGAGGCCGATATTCGCCTGACCGAAGCAATCGGGATCGCCAAGGCCAACGAAGCGATTAACCACAGCCTGACCCCTGAATATCTTCAGCATGAAGCCAATGAAGTGCTGAAGCAATTCGCCCGTAACGGCGGCACCTCGACCATCGTTTTGCCGGCCGGCATGAGCGCTGCTCCGCTGATCAATATTCCGGCACCGGCACGGCCGACAGCGCCTTGATCCCGCAAACTCTGGCTCCGTCCAGTTTTCGCTTTAGTTTTGCGGACACTTTCTTTAATGTAAGGGCGAATATGCGGGGGGCTGTACGGACTAATACCGAGCAGCGCCCGGCAGCGGCGTGCGCATTATATTCGTGCGTGCTTTATTCATGCGTGTCAAGGCGACGGGAAGCAAGAGGAGACGGCGGTGCATCAGCCCTACTACGAAAGCATTCTTTTGATCGAAAGGTTGCACCGGCATTTTCTCGAAGTGCTTAAGAACGAACTGGATCGGTTGGGCATCCAGGACATCAACAATGTGCAAAGCCTGATCTTGTACAATATCGGCGCCGATGAAATGACGGTCGGTGAATTGACGGCGCGCGGCTATTACCTCGGCTCAAACGTGTCTTATAATGTTAAGAAGATGGTAGAAAACGGTTATTTGGGGCAGGAACGGTCCCCGCATGACCGGCGTTCGGTGCGTGTGCGCCTCTCCGATAAGGGGCTTGATCTGCGCAACCGGATCAGCTCCATGTTCGAGCGCCAGATCACGGCGCTGGATACCGCCGGATTTAATAGTGAAGAGCTGAGTCGCTGCAACGAGATCATGCATCGCCTGGAGCGTTTCTGGTCGCAGGCGCTTGAATACGGGGCGTTTCCGATCGGGCCGCAGGGGGCTGCGAATTTGCCGGAGCGTTCAGCCGGGATCGGCTGACAGTCGTTCCGCGTTCAGGCTGCGGATTTCAGAAAAACGATCGATCGATGGTGTGGTTTGACCGTATCGCAGATGAGCCCTGCGGTACGGTCTTTGTGTTTGTTTTGAATAAAGCCCGGGCTTGCTCGGCCGTGGTAACCGGGGTATTCAGAGCCATTCGCAACCGGTTACTCTCGAGAGTATGATGGACAGTCACGGCCAAACTACGGACAAGCTTAAATCTTATGTTGAGCGGCTTGAGCGGCTTCTTGATGAAGCCGACGCCCTTAAGGATTCGATCAAGGATTTGCGGGGCGAGATCAAGAATGACGGCTTCAACGTCAAGGCGGTTGAGCGCATTGTCGGGTTCCGTCGTAATAAAGACGCCGCCGATAAGGAGGCCGAATTCATTAATGACGTGATCCTGTACGCTCAGGTCACCGGCACGCCTCTTGACGTGACTGCCCCCGATCCGAACGAATTGACCGAAGCGGATAGAAAAGCCGAAACAGCCGTAGCGGAAATAGCTGAAGTTTGAACAAAGCTGAGGTTCCAAAACGCACGAAGCGCGAGAGCTAAACTCTCGCGCTTCCCCGTTACTCTTGAAAAACCGTGTCTACGTCCCCAGCGGCTCCGGATCAAGCCCCTGGTCTTTGGTGCCGGAGGTCGGAACCGAGGTGCGGCGGCCGGGGGTGGACGCTCTGGGCGGCGGCGGGGTGTCGCTTCGTTCAACTCTGATAATGGTTTCTCCACGCAGAAGTGCGCTGATTTCATCGCCGCTCAAGGTTTCGAATTCAAGCAGTCCCTTGGCCAGCGCATGAAGCTGGTCAAGATTGTCGGTTAGAATCTTCGCAGCGGTGTTGTAGGCGGTATCGACAATTCGGCGCACTTCTTCATCTACGGTGCGGGCGGTAGCGTCCGACATATTCTTGTGCTGGGTCACCGAGTGGCCGAGGAATACTTCCTGCGCCGGTTCACCATACAGCAGCGGGCCGAGCTTATCCGACATACCCCACTCCGTGACCATGCGGCGGGAAATCTCGGTCGCCATCTTAATGTCGGACGAGGCGCCGGTGGTCACCCGATCGCGCCCGAAGATAAGCTCTTCGGCGATACGACCGCCCATGGCCACGGCAAGGTCGGCCTCCAACTTGGCCTTGGACAACGAAATCCGGTCCCCTTCAGGCAGACGCATGACCATGCCGAGCGCCCGGCCGCGCGGAATGATGGTGGCTTTGTGAATCGGGTCGCTGTCGGGGCTGTGAATTGCAACCACGGCATGCCCGCCCTCGTGATAGGCGGTCAGCTTTTTCTCTTCATCGGTCATGACCATCGACCGGCGCTCGGCGCCCATCATGACCTTGTCTTTGGCACTCTCGAATTCCGACATGCAGACCACGCGCTTATTGAGGCGCGCGGCCAGCAGAGCCGCTTCATTAACCAGATTGGCAAGATCGGCGCCGGAAAAACCGGGCGTGCCGCGGGCGATCGTGCGCGCTTCGACATCGGGAGCCAACGGCACCTTGCGCATATGGACCTTGAGGATTTTCTCGCGACCGAGAATATCGGGGTTGGGCACCACGACCTGACGGTCGAAACGGCCGGGGCGCAGCAGCGCGGGGTCGAGCACATCGGGCCGGTTGGTGGCGGCGATCAGGATAACGCCTTCGTTGGCCTCGAAGCCGTCCATCTCGACCAGCAACTGATTCAAAGTCTGTTCCCGTTCATCATTGCCGCCGCCGAGCCCGGCGCCGCGATGGCGTCCGACCGCATCGATTTCGTCGATGAAGATGATGCAGGGGGCGTTTTTCTTGCCCTGCTCGAACATATCACGCACCCGGCTGGCGCCGACGCCGACGAACATTTCAACGAAGTCGGAGCCGGAAATCGTGAAGAACGGCACATTGGCTTCGCCGGCCACCGCGCGGGCGGTCAAGGTTTTCCCGGTACCGGGCGGGCCGACCAGCAACACGCCCTTCGGAATCTTCCCGCCAAGCCGCTGAAATTTCTGCGGGTCTTTCAGGAACTCGACGATTTCCTCAAGCTCCTGCTTGGCCTCATCGATGCCGGCAACGTCGTCGAAGGTAATCCGGCCGACTTTTTCAGTCAGCAGGCGCGCCCGCGACTTGCCGAAACCCATGGCCTTGCCGCCGCCCGACTGCATCTGGCGCATGAAGAAAATCCAAACGCCGACCAGCATCAGCATCGGGAACCAGCTTAGCAGCACGCTGAAGACCGACGGCACATTGGCATCATCGGGCAGGGCACTAATCCGAACACCCTTTTGATTAAGCCGGTCCACCATATTCGCTTCCGGCGGTGTAAAGGTCGCAAAAGAGCGCCCGTCGGTAAAGTGGCCCGTAACCTGATTCCCCTTAATCAATACGTCGGAGACCTGCCCACGATCGACATCGGCCAGGAACTCGCTGAACGGCACCATGCTTTGGGGCCCGCGGGTTGACGACGTCTGGAACAGGTTGAACAGGGCCACCAGAAGCAACCCGATGATGATCCAAAGCGCCAGATTTTTGCCAAAACTGTTCACGGTCCCTTACCTTTCACCGAACTTCGTCAGACGGAACCTCCGTCCACCGAGGCTGCCTTGAGGCATTATAGTACGCTTTCCGCACTGAGATAATGTCTAGTTTCCGTTAAACAACTGCAAACGGTGCTCCCGCGAGCGGACAGGGGGGCGCAAATAAAAATTCTATCGATGCCGTGCCGGCCGTTGTTACGCGCTGATAATGCAGGTGAGGCACTGCCAGCACGCCATCATCGTCCCGAAATACCGGCAACCCGGCCCTGGCCGGTTCCGGAATCAGTCGTCGTGTTGCAAGGCTGACCCCTGCTTTTAGCAGCTTCCAGTCATCGGGGTTCAAACCGCCGACCATGACCGGCCCCGAGGCACCGACTCCCGAGTTCAGGCGCACGAGAAAGCGACGGTCCCAGTGCACCCGGTTTAAGAGCGGCAGCGGTTGAGCCGGGGCAACGGCCGAGGCTTCTCGTACAATCAGAAGATGGTGGTTGTAAGGCACGATACGGCAGCCGGCAAAGGTTCGCCCGCTTTTGCAGCCGGCGCAAATTTCGGCAAACAGGCGGTCGAGACCGTCCCGTGGCGGCGCCGTGCGACCGGGGCCTATGGTGGCGAGGCAACGCGCCAGCGCGCGCCGTCCGATTTCCTCGGGAGCCTTGACGAGCGGTTTCGGGTCGAGACGAATGAACCCGGCCGAGTCGATCACGACCGCGCCGGCGAGCAACGCGGCGGTGCTGTCGTCGAGTGCGGCGCGGGCCTGACCAAGCCGGTGTGCGGTTGCCGCCAGACCGGCCGAACTCAGGCCTTCGCGGTCGAGAAGATCGGAGACCGCGCGCAGGCGGGCCCTGGCATAAGCGGGCGAGCGATTGGACGGGTCTTCGATCGGCACCAGCCCGGCGGCATGGCAGGTCGCGATTAACCGGGCCTTGGGCAGATCGAGCAGCGGGCGCAGCAGGCGCAATTCCGGCCGTTCATAAAGCGCCGGCATCGCGGCCAGCCCGTCGATCCCGCTGGTCTTGGCCAGCCGGAGTAACAAAGTTTCCGCCTGATCCTCTCGATGATGGCCGAGCATGAGGTGCAGGATGCCCTCTGCGGCACAGCGTTCGATCAGCAGGCGATAGCGCGCTTCTCGTGCCGCGGCTTGAATCCCGGATTTCGGTTTGTCGCCAAGCCAGGGCAAAGTTTCGTGAGCGATAGCCCGTTGCGCCAAAATTTGTCCGACGGTTTCGGCTTCACGGGTCGACTCGAGGCGCAAGCGGTGATCAACCGTCAGTGCCAGCACCGAACCACCACGCGCCTGCGCCCATTCCCGGACCAGCAGGCACAGCGCCAGACTGTCGGCGCCACCGGAGACCGCTATCGCCAGTACCGGGCGTGGCTCAAAATAGCCGAGCCGCTCCATACGAGCGGCGAATTCCGCCGCTCCGACCGGTCGATCGATGGTCACGAACAGCTCAGCTTTTTCCGTTCCTGGTCGGCCCGGCGCTTCAGGCTGGCGGCGGCATTGGGAAACAGGGAAGCCAGCTGACCGAAGGTCTTGCAGGCGTCGTCACGCTGGTTCAGCGAGGCCAGTGATAAGCCGAGCTTCAATAGATTGTCGGGCGCTTTCGGGTTTTTCGGATGCTTCTGGAAACCCTCGGCAAAAGCAACGGCGGCTTCGGCATATTTACCGCGCACATAATAGGTTTCGCCCAGCCAATATTGTGCATTGCCGGCCAGGGGACTGTCGCGGTGCCGGGTGACGAAGGCAGTCAGAGCCTTCTCCGCCTGATCATAGTCGGCTTTACGCAGCAGGCCGAAGGCTTCGTCATACTGATCTTGCACATTGCCGGGTACGGAACCGATGCCCGGACCACCGGAGCCGGGCTCGGCCACCGGCGCCGCCGCTGCGGTTTTCGCGGGCTTGTCGGTCGGTTTCGCGGCTGCCGGAGCGGCTGCGGTCGGTGCGGTCGCCGCGGCCGGCGTACGTGCGGGCGTGGTTTGGGTTGCGGAGGTCCGGGGCGGGGGCGGCGGACCGCCCTCGGTCCCGGTTTTTGACTCGAGTTGGGACAGCCGGAAATCGATGTCCGAGGACATTTTTTCGAGCCGTTCCAGCATTTGCGTCGCGCCGAACACCGCCTCTTCGTATTTGCCGACCATGTCCTGAACGGTACGTTCCAGTTGGGACAGCCGGATTTCAAAATCGGCAGCTTGGGTCGGCGCAACGGAGCCGCTTGCCCCGGCCGTTCCGGCGGTCGGGGCACCGCCGCGAACCACTTGGCGTTGGAGCGTTTGCAGTTCGGTCTCCAGCCGGTTTAGCCGGTTGGCGACCTCATTCGAATCGGCTCGCTGAGCAGCGGCCGGCGCGGTCCACAGAACTGCACCGAGCGCCAGCGCACCGGCCGTCCGTAACAAGGTCGTCAGGGGCTTCGGCATGGACAGAGTCTCCGGAGTTCTTAGTTTACGATGGTGACGCCGCGGCGGTTCTGCGACCAGGATTCGTCGCCGCCGCCGACCGCAATCGGCTTTTCCTTGCCGTAGCTGATGATCGCGACCCGGCCCGAGCCGATCCCCAACGCGGTCAGGTAGTTCCGGACCGCGGTGGCGCGGCGGTTGCCCAGACCGATATTGTATTCGCGGGTGCCGCGCTCGTCGCAATGGCCTTCGATGGTGACGGTAACTTGGCTGTAGCGATTGAGCCAAGCCGCCTGACGGTCGAGCGTGCTGCGCGCCTCCGGAGTCAGATCGGAGCGATCGGACTGAAAGAACACCCGGTCGCCGGTGCCCTGGCCGTCGATCGAGGCTAGATCTTCCTGACTGCCCGGCTGAATCGCTCCGTTGCGGCCGGTCCCGATACCGGAGTTGGAAGTGCCGGTATTGCCGAGGCCCGCGCCGGTCGTGGCGCCGGCCTTATCCGGATTATCGGCGCAGGCTGCAACCAGGACAGTGACGGCAAGCAGGCTCAACAGCTTCGAATACATAATATTATCCCCCTGAACGATAGGCAATGTTTAGACCGATAACAGGTCCGGAACGGCGCCCGTCCCGGAAATTACCGGACCGGTGTTAAGGAAGCAAGGGTGACCATGCCGGATCGGAGCCATCAACCGGGGTTGGAACCCGACGTTCGTTGCCGCCGAAAAGATTGACCGAGGAAAGGCGAGCAACCCGGCCGCGACCATCATTGGAGGCTGATTCGCGGAAGAACATCAGCACGCGGCCGTTAGGCGCCCAGGTCGGTCCCTCGACATGGTAAGAGTCAATCAGCGAGCGTTCACCCGAACCGTCCGGCTTCATGATTCCGATCGAGAAGCGCCCCCCGTTGATTCGGGTAAAGGCGATCAGATCGCCGCGCGGTGACCAGACCGGCCCGCCGTAGCGGCCCTGGCCGTGGCTGATGCGCTGAACATTCGAGCCGTCGGCGTTCATGACGTAAATTTGCTGGGTGCCGCCACGATCGGATTCAAAGGCGATACGCTGTCCGTCCGGCGAATAGGAGGGCGAGGTATCAATACCGGTGCCGCTGGTCAGCTGTTGTTGCTGGCGGCTGCGCAGATCGAGCGTGAAGATGTTGCTGGTTGCCCCGGTGGACAGGCTCATGATGACTTTGCCGCCATCGGGCGAGAAGCGCGGCGCAAAGGTCATGCCGGGGAAATCGCCCAACACCTCTTGTTGACCGGTTTCGATATTGAACAGATAGACCCGCGGCTTGCGACCGTAATAGGACAAATAGGTGATCTGTTGCGCGGTTGGAGAAAAGCGCGGGGTCAGCACCAGGGTATTGCCATCGGTCAAGAATTGATGGTGCTCCCCGTCCTGATCCATGATCGCCAGACGCTTGGACCGATTGGCCGCGGCGCCGCTTTCGGCGATATAGACGATGCGGCTGTCGAAATAGCCGGGCTCACCCGTGATGCGATTATAGACCGCGTCGGCGATCTTGTGCGCAAGCCGGCGCCAATTGTCGGGCGTGGTAAAGAAAGCCAGTCCGGTCATCTGCTGCTGGACAAACACGTCCCACAGCCGGAACTCGACCTTCAGCCTGCCGTCGGCCTCGCGGGAAACCGAGCCGGTGACTAGTCCCTGCACCTTGAGCACCTGCCAGTCGGCAAAGCGCGGCATGGCCTGAAGCGCTGCGGCATCCTGAATAAAGGCGCCGCGGTCGATCGGGCGGAACAGGCCCGAACGCTCCAGATCAGCCGTAATCACCGCGGCGATGTTCTGCCCGACCTGCGCCTCGGCCGGCGCGGCGCCGAAGAACGGGCTGATCGCGACCGGGATCGGCTCGATCGTGCCTTTGGTGATTTCAACATGCAATTCGGCCCGGGCGGGCGACACGGAGAGCGGCAAAGCCAGCGCCAGGACGGCGGCTAGGCTCAGCGCGGCGCGTTTGACGAGGAGGACGGTCATGGTCAGAACATGTCCTTGGGATTGAAGGTGATGGTGACGCGAAGGTCACTTGGCAGCTTTTCAATCGGTATCTGAAGCGGTGATGATTGCTTGGCCGCACGAATAGCAGCTTCCGCCGCCGATTTATAGGCCGGATCCGCAGCGGCCCGGGCCGCGCTTTTCGGGGCAAGGGCAACCACCCGCACCGTGCGGTCCGGATTCAGGTCAACCACGACATCGACCACCATGTCGCCGGCCTTGGCTTTGCTGGGATCGACACTCCAGTGACTGCCGATTTGGCCGACCAGCGAGTCGTTTTCCGGACCGCTCAGACGGGTGGCGATCTTAAGTGCGCCGGCCGGCCCGGAGGTCGGTACCGGGCTTGGCGGCGCGGGCGGTGCAGCCGGTGCCGGCGGGGTCTTATTAAGCTTCGCCACATTAGCCAGCACCGCGGCCAACGGGTCGACTGGTGGTGCGGGCGGTGGTGCGGGTGGCGTTTTTTCCGGGGGCTTTTTCTCCGGCGGTTTC
>SERZ01001282.1_pt1 | contig 14665 bp, 8 predicted proteins | sample 3171461 | NCBI WGS metagenome assembly SERZ01 (sample SAMN06051861, study PRJNA518727) | freshwater metagenome | biome: subpolar coniferous forest; feature: holomictic lake; material: water; isolation source: holomictic Lake 227, 6 m depth | place: Canada: near Kenora, Ontario | collected 2013-06-25... | reverse complement strand
ATCGGGCTGTTGATCGTCGCCTCGTTGCTTACCCCGAGACCATTCGTCAGCATGTACGGCAGCGCCGAGGAGAGAACCGCCCCCAGGCCGATGAGCAGGCTCTGCATGGCGAAACCGGTTTTGCGCTGCTCGGCGGGCAACAAGTCACCCACGAAGGCGCGGAACGGCTCCATCGTGACGTTCACGCTCGCGTCCAGAATCCATAACAAACCGGCCGCCATCCAGACCGCGCCCGCATTGGGCATGGCGATCAGTGCCAGACTGGCCAGGATCGCGCCGGTGAGGAAATAAGGCCGCCGCCGCCCCAATACCCCCCAGGTGCGGTCGCTCGCGTAACCGATGAGGGGCTGCACCAGCAAACCTGTCAACGGCGCGGCCAGCCAGAGGACGGCCAGTTCGGATTCCTTAGCGCCCAGGAACTGGTAGATGGCGCTCATATTGGCCATCTGCAGGCCCCAGCCGAACTGGATGCCGAAGAAGCCGAAACTCATGTTCCAGATCTGCCAGAAGGTAAGTCGTGGTTTTTGCATAGGAGTCGCGGCCGGCCCGACCTACTTCACGGCGCGGTGGTATATCCGCCATTCAAAGCCATTGAGGCGGAATAAGGGAAATCCGTCCATTGGCGGCTCAGGGATGCCGGCCATCTTTACCAGGTTGAACTCCCGATCATGCATGACTTCGACCCAACCGGTCGCCGGGCGATTGGAGAAGTTGATGACGACGACAAACTCGTCCTTATCATCCAGGCGCAGGAAGGTAACGAGGTTAGACTCGTCCGAGTTGCGCAGCCAAATGACCCGGTCATTGCGGAGTGCCGGGTATTGCTGGCGCAGCCGGATCAGTCCCTGATAAATCTCGCGCATTGGCGGACGCTCCTTGGGACGCCAAAAGACTGGCATCTGCTCGAACAAAGCCGGGTCGCCGGACTCAGTGGTATCGCCGACCTCCATGCCGTTATAGAGGAGGGGGACACCATCGAGTGAGAACATCAGCGCCGAGGCGGCGAGCGCTCCTTTGGTGCTAAAGCGGGCCACGGCACGCGGCTCGTCGTGGTTATCGGAAAACCGCAAGTGGAGCGCGCCGGGCGGGAATTGCTTGCGGCTTTCCTCCCAGGACCGCTTGAATTCCGAGGCGGCCGCGCCTCGTTGCAGGACGTCGTTAAGCGTCGAGTGCAGAGGCCAGGAGTAATCCACGTCAAAGGCTTTTGCCAGCAGCTCAGGCTTGCTGGCCTCCGCGAGCATGAAGATGTCCGGCTTGATCTTCGCCAGTTCGGCGCGGGCTTCCTCCCAGAAACTGGTGGGCACTTCGTAGGCAACGTCGCACCGGAAGCCGTCCAGATCAAAGCCCGACGGATCGATCCAATGCTTGAGCATGGTGATCATGTATTCGCGCAACTTCGGGTTCCCATAGTTCAACCCGGCCACATCCGTCCATTCTTTGACCGGGGGTATGATCTTGCCGCTGGCGTCCTGCTTGTAAAACTCCGGGTGTTGCATGAGAACGCTGTCCCAGGCGGTGTGGTTGGCGACCACGTCGATAATCACCTTGAGGCCCCGCTTGTGGGCCTCGGAGATCAGGTTCTTGAAGTCGGCTTCGGTCCCGTAGTCGGGGTTGATGGCGTAGTAGTCACGGACTGCGTACGGGCTGCCGAGGGTGCCTTTTCGCATTTTCTCGCCGAGCGGGTGGATTGGCATCAGCCAGAGGATGTTGACGCCGAGGTCCTTCAATTCGTCCAGGCGGGCCGTGATTCCGTTGAAATTGCCTTCCGCTGAGAAGTTGCGGGGGAAGATCTCATAAACCACCCCGTCGCGCACCCACTGGGGGCTGGCGGGAACGGCGTCGGCGGACCCGGAGGAGAAGCGGATGAGCGCCATCGCCAGCAGGGCGACAGCGACAGTCAGTCTCGGCAATCGGCGTTGATTAAGAGCTAGTTTCATAATTCACAAAGCGTTCCTGTAAGCGGGAAATGGCACAGCAATTCTCATTATGGCCCTGCCACCCCCCCGCCGGGTGCCCTCACCCGGCGTCCCCATCTCACCCAGAATGAGAATTGCTGGAAATAGTCCGTCATATTGAGAAAGCCAAGGCAGCGTCGCTAACAGTCATGTCCAGGAACCAACACTCCCGCCGCCTGCGAGAGGGGCCGGGTGCCGCACTGGTGCTGGTCGACGCTTGACCTGAGCGCCCCGGCCATTCGGCTTGGGGGCGTAAACCGATATCAGTAATGAACCCAAGCCAAGTCCTTCCCGCCGGCTTTCCTGGGCGGGCGAATGGCCGGGGCGGTTACTTGCGGGGGGTGCGTTCAGCCACCCACTCGAAATCCCTGCTATTGGGGACCGAGATGCGGTTCAAAGTTCCGTAAGTCACGGGGAACCGGGTTCTGGCCTCGTACCATTTCTTGATTTCAGCATGACCATCGGCGAACGAGAACGTGGCGGCGCCGTCGTGAAGGCTGCCCACCGTATCAATCCATTGGTCGGTCGTCCCGTTGGCATACGGATTCACATAGAACGCCCCATCGTTGATGCTGTCCGGGTGTTCATCAATAAACACCCACGACTTGGAGGGGCCCGGCTGCCCCAACCCAACAATCTTCTTTACGATGATGTCGTTGGCCCAAGGCTGGAATAATGATTCCGTTGCCCGGGGACCTTCTCCGAAAGCGGCGTTCATGGAGACACTCCTGACACGCCCCGACCAACCTAGCGCGCGCTGAGCCGCGCTGACGTAACGATCGGCCGGGCAATGATAGATCTTGTATTGCTTGGCCGAATAAGGCGCCAGGACCGCCACATCCGATAAGGTAAGCGCCAGCGTGTTGGTATTCTGCCCCGCCGTGCTCCAATCCATGACGCCCTTGACCCACGCCGGCGCGGTGCCCATGGCCCCGTCCGCGTTCGGAGGCAAGGTGCCGTTATTGTCGTCGGCATAAAGCGTCCAAGCCAGGGCCAGTTGCTTGTAGTTGCTCAGGCAACTAATGGCTTGCGCCCGGCCTTTGGCCTTGCCCAACGCCGGCAGCAATAACGCGGCCAGAATCGCGATAATAGCGATAACCACCAACAGTTCAATCAACGTGAACGCGGCTCTTCTTTGCTTAATTTCTTGGCTCATGGAGTTTGGTCTTGCGGTCAAAAGATGCGAATTTCGCCCGCCCCGGTCGCAGTTCGACCGGGGCGGGCAAGAAATTTATGGCGCCTTCTTCCACCGGAAGAACTGCGAACCATTGCCGACCGGCCAGTTGGTCGAGCTTGTGCCTTCCGTAGCGGGAAGATCGGTCCACACGCCGCCGGAGAAACTCGGTCTCGACTGGAGAGTCACGCATTGGCGACCACCCCACGAGACCGGGATCTGGCCGCCCGAAACTGCGCCGATCACGAGATTACTGGTGGAGCTTTCGACCAACAGCGGACCCTGGTTCGTGCCAAACCGGTCGATCGGCATCGTGAAGGGCACGCCGGACAACGTTCGGACGTATCGGACGTGGTTCGCCCCAAACCCCGCCTCGTTGTCGTAGCCATCAATACTGAGTTTGTAAGTCATGTTGAGCGTCTTGCCGGAAGGAACGGTGAAGGTCTGCTGGAAGAAGTCGCTGCCGGCTGGATTATTGGTCAACTCATACTGGGGGCCTTCCGACCCACCAAATCCGGTGTTCCATGACCACCAGCCGAGGAATTCACCGTTCAAATAGAGATGGTTGACGCCGCGATCGAACACAATGCCCCCATCCGCACTGGTCGTGCCATTCGTCATTTGTAACCGGAAGGTGACCTGCGTGTTCGCCTGCAGCAAATCACAGGGCGACGCGTCGTTGTAGTAAACCAACGGCAGCACCTGGTCGCCACCGGCAAGCTGGAACGTGCGGTTATTGCCGCCACTGGCGGCCGGACTTTCCCAGCCGCCTTGGGAGCGGAACTTGTAACTTTGGCACGCACCCGGCACACCGCCGATGGTTAGAATAGCGCTGTAAAGATTACTGGCGTTGCCGTACAGGGCAGGATTGTTGGTGAGGAGGTCCCCGTTCCCCCAACCATTGAAGGAGCCCGAGACGCGGATTTCGTCAGTCCCGTTGGTGAAGGCGTGGGTGACAACCTGGGCGGTCATGTCGCATTGAAACGTTACGTTGTTGTTGGGAAGCACCGGGGGTTCGTCGTTGAAATAGACGACCGGCACTGTTTGCGCGCCGCCGACCAGCGTGACAGTGCGGTTGTTCCCGCAAGTGCTGACTGGACTTTCCCAAACGTCGGGTCCTGAGAACCAGAACTTGTATGGGTGGGTATCTCCGGCAGAACCGCTGTAGCTATAAGAGTTCGTGTAGATATAGGGTTTACCCGCATCGCTAATGAGCGTTAACCCAGGCCCCCACCCAATCAAGTCCCCTCTCACTTCGACCGTTTGTGCCGCAGGATCGAACTTTGCGTTCGCAATTTGAACGCTCATATCAACTTGGAATGTAACCGAGTTCTGAGCTTGTGCGGACAAGGCTGCGACGGAGAGCAGGCTCATTCCGAGCCACAGTCGGGAGTAATAGGTGGTTCTTGGTGCTTTCATAACATTAATGGTTCAGTTCGTAGTATTTGGTTTTGTTGAGAACTATATAGAAGAGCCTACTCTGTCGAACTGTTTGGTCAACCGCATGTTTGTGCGGTTCGCCGGAACACCGGCGGCCCCGCCGAGCCTGCGGCTTTCCCAAGGTTAACGATGAACCTTACCGACCAGACCGCGGGACAGCCAACACCGAGCCACCCCTCTCCCCTGCTGCAGGGGCGAGGGAAAAGCCTCCGCAGCAGGCGGGGGACTCCTCTGCACTGCCGGGTTTCACGGTTTCTTCGCCGCGCGCGCCTGGACCTGGGCCAGGTAATCCCGCGCGGCGCGATGGCCGGGTTCAATTCTCAATGCCGCCTCGAATTGCAGCATGGCCTCATCCAGCTTGTTCAGGCGCACCAGCACGACGCCCAGGTTCACATGCGTAAGCGCGTGGCGGGGATTGAGCTTCAGCACCTCGGCATATTCGCGGATGGCGTCATTCACCTGGTTGCCGGCCGCCAGTTCGCCGGCGAGCTCGAAGCGGGCTTCCCAATATTCCGGCCGTAACTGGATGGCACGGCGGTAACGCTCGATGGCCTCCGGGTGACGGTGCAACTTCGCCAGCACTTTGCCAGTGTAACAGACATTCGCCGCATCCTGCGGACGAAGCCGCTCCGCGCGCCGCATACACTCCAGCGCGAGCGTGAATTTCTCCTGGGCAGCCAGCACAATCCCGAGCTCATACCAGCCTTCCGGGAGACTCGGGCGCGAGCGGGTGGCGTTTTCCAGAAAGGACTGCGCCTCTTCCGGTTGGCCCACCTCGCCCAGTAAGCGGCCTAGTTGCAGGCAGGAATAGAACTCGTGCGGCCGCAAACCGTTCAACCTGCGATAAGCCGCGATCGCTCCCTTCACCTCGCCAATCGCTTCGAGAAAGTTGGCCTGGCCCTCGTACAGAAATGGGTCTTCCGGTGCGGCTTGGATGAGCGTTTGAAAAGATTCACGCGTGCGCTGAACGGCCCCTGGTTCGGCCTGACGGCGAAGAAGCTCCTGTTCCTCGGCGAGCGCAGCCCTAAGCCTCGGCGCGTTGTTCCACTGCGCGTTCAACGGTGGCTGGCCCAGGCGCCGGATCACCGACTGCGCCAGGAAATGGCGATTCCAAATCGTCAACCCCAGGGCCTGATCACACTCGACTTGTGCAGCCCAAACTCCCAGGCTCTTGTCCTTCGCGGCGGGCGGCAACAGGCGTTCAACCTGCTGCGCCCATGCGAGTCCCAACCGGTAGTTCCCCTCCGGATTAAAATGCACATGCTCATAAAATGACTCGCCGCCGGCCACCCTCGAACCAGCGGCTTTGGCCAGTTCGACTTCCGCGTCGCAGAGCGCCAGCCGTTCGTTTGCCTGGCCTTGCGCAACTTCACGGATGACCCCGTTAATGCGCGTGTCGGCGCGGAAAGGCAAAGCGTCCAGATCGCAGGCCCTTTGGAAATGCTCGCGCGCCGTAGCGGGGTCTAACGGCAACAGACATTCCGCCCATCGGAAATGCGCCTCGGCAAACTGCGGGTCCACTTGCGTGGCCTGGGTGAACTGCTCCGCCGCCGCAACGGAGTTGCTTTGCTGCTGCAGCGACTTCCCGTCCGCCAGCAGCCGGGTGAACCGCTCCTGCTCCGCCGCCGGGAGATTGCTGTTTAAATGCGAAGCAAAAGGCGGACATTCGCGCAGGTTCACCGACATCGTGCTAAGGACCACCTTGGCACCACTGTCCAGCCCAGCCGCGACGGCCTCCCGCAGGTTGGCGGCAAAGTTCCGGTAAACCGTTTCCTTCCGTGCGTCCCCTGGTGGAACTTGATTCTGCAAGAACATCTGCATGCCGCCCCAGGAGGTGTAGGCGGACTTGTCGCCGAGATTTCGCAGCCACTTGGCCGCAACCTGGCCAACGCGGGTTTCCTGAATGGCCAGGTTCAGTCGGGCCAGGAACAGTGGCGGGGCTCGTGAACCGAACACGGTCGCCGCGCCAAATGGCCCGACCATCTCGTTGTTGCCCATGTAAAAGATCCAAACGTCGCCCTGGCCGCGCGCGGCGACGTCTTTTGCGATGGGCAGAATAACGTGCGAGTTGATGGCGGTGATGGACGTGTTGACGATCTCAAACCTGCGGTCGGGAAAACGTCCGCGTAACAACACCTCCAGATAGCGGCTTGCGCCATAGGCGGGTTGCGGATCACCCATAGCGGCGGATTCGCCAAAAACAAATATCCGCGTATTGTCTGGGGGCTTCGTCGCCCGGATCATCAACGTGTTTGGCCAGCGGGCGAGTTCCGGCGGGAAAAACCGCAGCGTAAGCGCGTCGTTGTTTACCAGAAAATCCGCTCCGCCCACGCGGACCGCGCGGAAGAAACCCGTCGCGTAGCCGCAACCAACCAGGCGCAAAGCGCCTTCCCATACCACGAACAGCAGCAGCGGCAAAACCACCACCGCGATCAGGCGAAAGAGCCATTGACGGCCCAGACTGCCCGCGGGCGCACCACCAGCAGCCGTCGTTGACGGCGAGCCTGGCCGCCGGCGTCGGTCTTGCCAGGACTGCGTCCTCTGGTTGTTGGACGTTGGCTTCAACAAAGTAGGACCGGCGTCCCGCCTGTCATCTGGCAGCCCTCGGGCGCAAGCTTTTCACGGTGGAACTTCAAGCGCGCAGGTATTTAACCACGGCTTCGGTCCGGGAGTGGACGTGCAGTTTCTCGTAAACCGTCCGCACATAGCTGCGCACGGTGTCAATGCTGATCTCCAAGCGATCGGCGATCTCTTTGTACGCATAGCCTTTGGAGAGCTGATCCAGAAAATCCCTCTCCCCGGCCGACAACTTCGAAACACCCGAGTCGTCGCCGGCCGGTTTGGAAAAGAACTGCACCACCCGCCGGGCCAGTTGGGGAGTCATGGGTGAGCCGCCGTCGTGGACGTCGTGGATCGCCTCCAGCAGCCGCGCGGAAGCGGTGCGCTTCAGCAAGTAACCGCTCGCCCCGGCTTTCAAGGAATTGAACAATGAGTCACTGTCCTCATACACCGTGAGCATGAGGAACTGAACGGCGGGGAGAAGGCTCTTTAACTGGCGAACGCACTCCACGCCATTGACCCCGGGCAGGTTGATGTCCATCAAAACCACGTCTGGCGTCCGGTGCGGAATTTCCTTTAAAGCAGTTTCCGCGTCGGGGTAGTCACCGAGCAGACGGAGTGACGGCGCGCGGCGGATCAGCGCCGCCAGGCTGGTCCGGATGCCGTCGTCATCATCGACAATCGCAACTTTGATCGGCATATCATTTGCATCTCTGCTGCTCACACGCCTAATCTGGCACACCCTGTGAGCCGTTTGCTACCGCATGATTATGCGGCCAACCGGGGCCGTCCTCAAGCTGGAAAGTTCACGATTAACCGGACGGCAGTCCCGTGGCCCGGCGCGCTCTCAATCGCTAACGTCCCGCCCATCTCTTTGGCGCGGAGGCGCATGTTCCCCAGACCGTGGCATTTGCCCGGTGCGGGTGCCAGCGCCTGCGCTGCGAATCCCCGCCCGCCGTCCTGGACCACAATCTCCAGCAAGTTGGCGGTGGCTTTGGCCTGCACCCGAACTTCCCGAGCCTGACTATGCTTGAGGGCGTTGGTGAGGGCTTCCTTAACCACCAGGAAAATGTTATGGCGCATCTCCGGTGGCAGCGAGCGAGCGGGCAGATCGTGGGGCAGATCTAGCCGGCAGCGGGTGCTGTCGCCTTCAAACAGCTCATTGGCAAAATGAGCGATGTACTCCACCAGACTCTGCAGCGAATCACTGCCGGGGCGCAAAGCCCAGACGATTTCTTCCAGCGCGCGCACGGTCTGGGCGGCGGATTGGGAGATCTTCTGCAGGTGGGCTTCCACTTGGCTCGGGTTGTCTCGGTCCGCCCACACCAGGTCGCTCAATAGCGAGATGCGAGTGAGCGAGGATCCCAAATCATCGTGCAGGTCCTGGGAGATACGCGCGCGCTCGCGTTCGAGCGTACGTTCCTGTTCCAACAGCTTCAAACGGCGCTGGTGTTTCCGCTTTTCCGCAATCCGGACAGCGCCCGCTAACGCAGCCATCAATCCCAGCGCCGGCAACCCCATCGCCCACCAGGATTGCCACCAATGCCGCTGCACCACCAGTGCGAGGCTCGCCCCGGCTTCGTTCCATGTCCCACCGCTAGCGCAGGCGATGACGCGAAACTGGTATTGGCCCGGCGGCACATAACTGTAAAAGGCCGTGCGCCTCAGTCCAGCCTCCTCCCAGTCGGTCTGCAGTGGTTCGAGCCGATAGCGAAAGCGCACGCGCTCCGGCGAGCTGAAGCTTATGCCAGTGTACCGAAACTCCACGCGGTTCTTACCCGGGGGCACTCGAATTTCAATCGCCGCCGCGGAGGCGAACGGATTCGCGCTGGCTATCGGCGCGCCACCGGCTTGGGACCGCTTCAGGTCGGTGGCGACCCCATCAATCATGACTTCCTCCAACACGACGGTCGGGGCGGGCGGGCCGACGGCTTGCGTTCTCGGATCGGCTACTACCATTCCTTTCAGGGTGGTGAAGCAGAGCCGGCCAGACCTGGTTTTCAGGCCGGCCGGGAAGAAACCACCGGTGCATTCCTCCGATGGCATCCCTTCCGCCCGGCCATAGACTTGCGGGTACAAGAAAGTAATCTTGCCCGCCGCCAATTCTTCCAACTCGCGTTTCCTGATACAAGCGATGCCGCGGTTGCTCCCGAGCCATAGCCGGTCCGTGTCGTCTTCCAGGATTTGCGAGATCGTGTTGTCTGGCAGTCCTTCGCGCATGGTGAAAGTATTGATTTGGCCATTGCGCCACCGGCTTAGACCGCCGCCCACCGTGCCGATCCAGACACTGCCTTGGCGATCCAGATAGAGCGTCCGAATCCAATCACTCAGGAGCCCGGCTCGGGTATCAATTTGGACGCAGGCCTTATCCTTGAACCGATACAGCCCCTTGCCTTCGGTGCCGATCCACATCGCCCCCTCCGAGTCCTGCAGGATGGCTGTGATCGCCCGGGGCTGCGCATAATTAGTCTGTGCCACCCAGTTTCCTTGCCCCCTCCGCCAGACCTGGCCATCCCGCGTGCCGACCCACAAGCCACCGTCCCGGTCTTCAGCCAAAGTGATGATATTCCCCCCCGCCAGTGTCACCATCTCCGCCGCACCCGCCACATTATGTGGGGCTTGGTAGCAGCAGAGTCCCGGAGCGCCGCTGACCCAGCAATAACCCTTGCGGGCCATCAGCAATGGCATGACTTCCGGATAGTGCCGGGTCAGATCCTCCGCCGGCAGGCGGCTGAAGAGTCTGCCGTCCCAACGATACAACCCGTCGTTGGGTTTTCCCGCCCAGATCACGCCGGGCGCAACTTCCGCCAGGCCCTGGACTGGCCCGAAACCCAGCCCTTCATTTTGACCGAACACCAGCAGGTGGCTGCGCCGCAGCCGTTGCAGCCCGACGCCGGTGCCAACCCATAGATTTCCCTCGCGATCCACCAACAGGGACTCCACCGAGTTGTCCAGGAGTCCCCCGCTGGCGCTGATGGCGGCGAGTTTGCCTTCCTTGAATTGAAACAAACCTTCGCTCACCGAGCCGGCCCACAAGGTTCCGTCGGGTTCCTCGGCCAGTGCGCTCACATAGGGCCGGGCCAGATGCCGTGGAATCCGGTAGCGCCGCCATTGGTTCCCCTCCCGGCAGAGCACAAAGTCATCTCCGGCTCCCAGCCAGATTCGGCCGGCCTTATCCTCCAGCAGGCAGTGGGGGTCCTGCAATAGCTCCTCCACCGAGGCATCGGTCAACGCGCTGAACCGGCCCGCCACCAGCCGGAAAACACCCAGCCCGGTCGCGCCCAACCAAAGGCTGCCCCGGCGGCCCTGGCAGAGAGTGGCGATGGCTTTGCCTTTGAATTGTTCAGCCGTAGTCGGGGTGTTAAAGTACCCGTCTTGCCACAGCGCCAGGCCCGTTTTCGTGCCCACCCACAACCGCCCTTCCTTGTCCTCAGCGATTGCCGTGATCGCGTTTGCCGGCAGTCCATCCCGCGTCGTAAACGTGGTAAAACTCCCCTCCTGCCAACGGGTCAAGCCACTGTCGGCCGTGCCAATCCAGAGCGCGCCGCGCCGGTCCTCGAACAGCGTCCGCACCGCCCCGCCCCGCAATGCTTCGCGCAAACCAAACGCCACAAAGCGCACCCCATCAAACCGTACCACGCCATCATCACTCCCGATCCAGAGGTAGCCATCACGAGTCTGGATCAGCGCGCGCACGGAATTCTGCGGCAGCCCTTGTTCCCTCTGCCAGGAACGGAATGTCAGCGGCAACCCCCCGCCCTCGAGCACGGGCGCGGCCCCGCCTGGGGCAGCGCTGCCCGAAGAGACGAAATCGCTGAACGCCGTTGCCATCTCCATGGCGCTGAAGGTCCAGCCGCTGCCGCCGCCCCCGTGGCACAAGTGGATGGCGTTGAATGAAGCGTTGGCATGGAAGGTAGTTGCCAGGCTTTCCGGCTGGCCCGCTTCCGTCGCCCCCGGCGACAAGTCCGGGCTCAGCCACACCGTCACCAGGTCATCTCCGCTAGGCACATATTGCACCTTGAACACGATCGTCCGCTCGATGCCTCGGCGGGGAAGTTCGTAGGGCAGAAAAACGCCCGGGCTGGAGGATTCCGGTCGGGAAGACCGCAGATCCATGTCGCCGAAGACTTTGTTAAACTCGCCGTTCGTAGCGGTATTGAATGCGCTGTAGGCCCATGCCTTAAGCGAGTTGCCGACGCCCAACCGTTGCACGTTTCCCTCGTAGAGTTGGAAGGCGGCGAAGTACTCCTCCGTGCCCACGTCCGACAAAGGATCCACGTGAAACTTGAAATAGAGGGCGTCGTTGGCCGAATCATCCCGCTGGAGAGCCCCACCCAGCAGATCGCTGCCGACGCCCGTCTCGTGGGCCAGCGTTGCGCCCAAATCACTCCACAAGACCACCGCGCGGGCATTGGCCGCCCACCCCACGCCAATTACCACCATGAGCAGGAGTATCCCGCTGCGCCGTATTGGGTGCATTCCCGAAAATAAGCCTCCCCTGGCCAGCCGCCAAAGCGACCCACCACACGAGCAACAATTGGCCGGGTGCCGGAACATCGATTCCATTATGGGTCCACCGGGACTGCGGTTCAAGCGAACAAGCTTGCCGCAGTTCGCGCCGCGCGCTTAAAAGAGCAGCGCCCGGGAACCCGCTACTGACCCATTTCCCGGGCGCCGACGCCCCTAAACTTGCTACGGAGTTGACAGCTTCCGCACGATCCAGTGCCCGGAGTGCGCCGTCCCGTAGCTATGACCGACTAACTCAACCTGCCCTCCTGGCGAATCCCGGTCGTCGTCGAAGTCCCGCTCACCCTCCGTGGCCCGTCGAATTGGGCTGGATGGTCAGGTTGTAAGTGATATCGAGACTGAAGGCGTTGGGTGCGACGCCGGAGGTGCCAGTGAAATGGATGGTGTGCTGGCCGGACGGAAGCGGTGCCAGCATCAAAAAGTATCCGGCTGAGACCGACCGGGTGGTTGTGCCGACAGGCAAACCCAGTAGGTTATTGGCAGGAACCGGTCCCCAGTGGAAGACAGGAGTTTCGAAGCGGTAGCGCTCCAGATGTTGTACGGGTTGGCCGTCGATCTCACAAGCCAGACCTGAGGCCGGGTCTAGAAAACCGCGGGTGGCGGCCAGCAACTCGGCCTCGGTGCTGCCGTTGCCCTCGGCAGTCGAGGCTTCGGCATCAATGATGGGGAAGAACAGCGCCTTCCCAGACGGCACGGTACAAGTGCGGTTCGCGGTAGCGAACAAGCCGCTTGCCACCGGTGTGGGGGAAAAAGATCCGCACAGGAACCACACACGTCCCGGAGGCTGATACAGGCTCAGGTCCACATTACCGTCCTGGAACACCGGATGAATGTCGGCGGGGATGGAGTAAATCCATCTCCAATGATCCTCCGACCATTCGGTGTAGCTCTTGCCATACGGATGCGAATTGGATGGCAAGACGGTCGGATTGCCATCGTCGCCTCCCCCCGCCCGCACGCCGTTGGTTTGGGCCGCCAGCACGAGCAAGGCGGCGACCAGGCCCAGCCGCGGGGCGGCGAGCAGTTTGGTTTGAGTGATGTTGATGAGTGTACTTTTCATTGTCTATCTTCCTTTCTATCTAGGCGCAATGCGCCCGGGTTATTTGTTTGTGTTTCTTAAGCGCGGAATTCACTTCCTCGGCGATTCCCGGCGTTAGGATTATTTGACTCACATTCCCTTGCTACAACAACGGCCGAAGAAGGTTACAGACAATCGGTGAGGCGCTGACCAAAGGCGATGCCACCTTTGCGCCCGCTCCTGATATCAACCTAAAACAGCAGTTGGAACCACGGATTTCGCAGATAAAACGGATAAAGTAGGGATTGCGGTGTAAATGGTGTTCACCCGGTGGATGGCCGCGAAAGAGGTTCTCGACCATGACAAAGCCCGTTCCCATCCGTGTCATCCGTGGTTTATGAACGGCCGGATTTAAGATCAATGAGAACAAAGTAAACGTGGATCGCGCGTCCACGCCAAGAAGCCTCGCCATCATTCTGGAAGGGATGAGAGTTTTCCCATGGCTGCGGCCGTCACTGGACAGAGGCGGGCCGCGTGGGTTGGTCAATCCCGCAGCCGGAAGAAACGGTTGCCGCTGCCGATTGACAGTGCCACCTGATATCCGCCGGGCACCGCTTCCACGACCCCTCCTGCGGGAGACCAGTTGGTTGAACCCAGCGCGCTGGTCGCCTCCAGAACGTAGTTGGTGGTCACGTCGGGCCAGGACAACAGCACCGTGTTCCCTTGTTGCACGATGCTCAAAACGACAGGCACCGCGGTGAGGTTGTAGGTCATGTCCTCAACCATGTAAACCGGGTAGCCAACCTGCGCGGTGAATTGCACGGTGTGCAAGCCAGGCGCCAGGGGGGCTAGCAGAACGTAAACTCCATCCGCAACGGCGCCGCGAATGGTCCAGGGCGGCGCATTGGGAGCCGAATTGTCGTAGCAAGGCTCACCCTCACGGTCCACAAGAATGTTGTTATCTGGCGGGGTCACAAAAGTGAAGGCGGGCGACTGGACGCGATAGGAGGGCAACAGCCCGTCAACAGCGACCCCATCGACCGTGCAGGTCAGGTCATGCGCCTGGTCCATCGCGCCCTGCACGCTGCTGCGCAGAACACTTTCGGAGTAACTGGTTGGATTAGGGCACCCACTGTTATCCGCGGCGGCTCCCTGGATCATAAACATCAAGGCTGTGCCCGAGGGAACGGCTCCACTGCGCGTCGTCACACTGTTATTGGCCCAATGACCGCCGAAAAACCACACCGGCCCGGATTGGCCCACGTCGATGGGGGCCGTATCGTAGAGCGGGTGGTAGGTAATCCGCAATGAATCGCCCCATTGCCACCAGGCGGCGGACCATTGGCTGTAAGTCTTGCCATAGAGAGTGCTGCCCGGTGGATAAACGCCGTTGATAATTTGCCCCGCTGCGGGAGCAAGGGAGCCGAATAGCAGCGCGGCAACGGTCGCCGCGAGCGCGAGCCCAAGGCTCACGAAGTTTTGGTTTTGGCAGTTTGATTTTTGCATGTTGTGTTGTCCTTTCACTTGTTTCCCGGCGTCTAATGCTCGCGTTCAGCACCGTCATGGTGACCCCGCTCCTTGCCGACTGTAAGGTCGATGGTCACATCGTGTGGCAAATCGAGTGGATCGGGCCCCAGTTCCCCCGCAGCGAAGTGGAACGTCCCGCCGTAGTGAATCGTGTGTTTGCCGGGGGAGAACTCGGACAACATCAGGAAATAGCCTTCGCCCACCGATGTGCCCGTGCCGCCGATATTGCCAAAAATCCAAGGCGTCGGCGCGGTGAACTCAAATTGGGGCGTCGAAAAGCGGTAAGCCTGCAAATGAGGAACGGCGTTGCCGTCGATCACGCAGAACACATTGATGATGTGGTCCGCAAACCACTTGGTGGTTGCGCGCTGGTCAGCCTCGGTTGCGCCGAAGAAGGGCGGGTCTTCAAGCGTAGAGGTCTCGGCGTCGCGAATGGTCAGGAACAGCGCTTTATCGGCGGGCAGC
>SERZ01001280.1_pt1 | contig 14668 bp, 10 predicted proteins | sample 3171461 | NCBI WGS metagenome assembly SERZ01 (sample SAMN06051861, study PRJNA518727) | freshwater metagenome | biome: subpolar coniferous forest; feature: holomictic lake; material: water; isolation source: holomictic Lake 227, 6 m depth | place: Canada: near Kenora, Ontario | collected... | reverse complement strand
AAGAGAAACAGGCCCCGGTACGGGGTGACGGCAGTGCGCAGGTCGACATGCAAAGGCCCGGAATTCCTTGGATATTTCCAAGTCATTCCGGGCCATATAGCATTCTATGAAGTAATTTTGGTTGAGGGAAAAGGACACTCTGCAAACCATTCTCAAAATTCTATATACTGGCTCTGGACCACCACATCAAAAAGTTCCAAGCTCAAACTGAGGGGCGAGGGCATCTCATACAAAAACACCGCCTTCACAAATCAAATAGATGCGGGCAGGCGAACTTCGCGAAGTGATGCCGGCAAGAGATCGATAATTCAATATTATTTTTGACAGGCACCAGGGCCAAAAAATGCCCTTTGATGCGCGCAGATTATTTGACAGTTCGTAGGTTTATTGCACAGTTTAAATCCAACTCCCTTGCCAACAAAAATTGCAGAACATTTTCCACCCTTCGCGCTCAAATGCTGGGCGCTCGTTAAACGGCCACAGATGATGGATACATAGCGGTGTGTTGCATGAGCGTAGAAGCAACCACTTCCCCTAGTCGTACAGGAACAGCATTGCCAATGAGCCTACCGAGCTGGCTAAATTTTACCGGCTTTCCTTTCTCCACGAAAGCATAATCTGCAGGAAATGTCTGCAACATCGCCGCCTCACGCAAGGTGATTGCTCGATCCTGCTCAGGATGCCCAAACCGCCCGTTTCCATAGCCAAAGCACTGCGTCGTAATGGTTGGAGCAGGCTTATCCCACTCCATGCGCCCATAGACGCTAGGGTAGGTATCGCCAGTGGCCTTGCGATGACAGGCTGCGCGCAATGCCTCATCCCAATCACGCCATGTCCCACCGGGCCGCGAAGACTTAATCCGCTTCAAGTTTAGCTTGCTCAGCCGACAAGCAACATGGAGAGGGTCCTTAGAATCAGCCTGCCCAGCCTCTAGTCTTGGCAAATTGTGAATCGTTTTACGCACAGTGGCAACGGCATTTGATGACGCACTAATCTTCAATCCCTCAGGACCGAGTCTTGATGCTAGGAGAACAAGACGGTTGCGAGTTTGTGGAATACCGACATCAGAGCATTCAATGATACTCCAACTTACATAGTAATCCTTGAGACTCCCCAGGAAATCCTGGAACACCGAATGCTTCGCCAATTGAGGTACATTTTCCATTGTCACAAGATGTGGACGGACCTCTCCGACGAGTTTCCCAAATGCTGCAACTAAGCCCCAGTCGGAGTTACCGCGCTCCTTCCGGCCACTCTGGCTGTATGTAGAAAAAGGCTGACATGGCGCACAACCAGCGAGAAGATTTATCCGCGCACCTCCTATCAAATCTAAAACTACGCTTGGATCTATCCCGCTGACATCTTGTTCAATAAAAATTGCACGATTATTTGTCTCGTATGGATATCGGCAAGAGCCATCCAGGTCGATGCCAGCAACCACGTTCACTCCACCGCGGACAAGACCATGCGTTAATCCACCAGCACCGCAAAACAGATCAACGGCCTTGATTTCAATATCATTATTTTTATGGATAGTAGCCATGCTAAGCACACTTTGAACGTTTTTCCGGGACCAGATACTCTTTTCCCTCAATGTAACCATTGAAAGCGGTGACAACCTCTCTTAAGTAGGCAGCAGTTCGATCAACTAATTCCCGCAATTCACTCGCAGTCTGGTTTTCTCCACATTCCGCGAATGAAATACTTCCATGCGCTAACGAATTCCTTAGCTTTACGACTAGGGCAAGCGCTCCCAAATCATCCCTAACGGGGCGCTTAACAGCACTGTAAGTCTCTGGGCTGACAATAAGCCTAAAGCCCAAGCGATCGGTCATCGTCTCAATCGCTTCATCGTCCCAGTTTCCGCCACCCCCCTTCTCAACCTTGAATCCTTTCACAGGAAGAGCGCCAACCATGTGCTCACAAAGGTCCAGAGCACTCTTCAAGCGATTTTCATAGTTCAGTTCAACGTGGGTGCGAGCCATTACACGAACCCATTCTCGTCGCAGCGATACAGTAAGGTCACCCGGATTCCAACTTCCGGTCTTGAGCGCCGCATCGGTAATCGCGTCGAGGCATCGCACCACCGTTGCCTCCACAAGATTATAAAGTTGAAGGAACACGCTAGAGTAAAGAATTCTCTGTTGCTGCGTACTGATTACCATTCCATCTTTGCCGAGACGTGGAGGTCCTGAGTGTGCCTCTGCTTCGATCGCATCCAAAAATTTCAGGTATGCCTGGATTTCATCCAAGCGCTCCTCGAATGCTTGGGTGAGTCCAGTCATGAGCAGCCTCCGAGAAGCCGATCACGTACGAAATTTATCCGACCACGGAGACGAGCGATGGCGTTGGCACCGTCAGAGCCGGTGATTTGTGAAAACTCGGTTCCATTGAGCCAATCCACAACATTAATCTGTTGCTCAGGTAGGGCGGGGTTTGTTTGGAGTGCAAGCAGACTACCAATCGAGATCGCTTCGAATCTCGCCCGAGGCGTTGCCTTGCCCGTTGCTGCCCGCCGAAAGCCATTTGGAAATGTGCCAGCTACAAAGCTGATCATTTGAAGAAACTTCTGCCGATAAATCTCCACCATTCCCTCATTCTCAGAGAATTCAGAGTTCATTCGTTGTGCATATTTAAAAATAAACTCAGATGGCCGATCTCTATAACCATCAAGGCCATCTCCATATGCAAAGAAACGAGTCACAAGTTCCTCATGCTCGCGCTCAAGAACGAGCTTCTTGGCTAAGGGGGCCAACTCGACAAATGCTGGAAGGGCTGCCAATTCAATGACAAGAGACATGAACGGACCACGCAGGGCTCCTCTCCGGAGTTCTGCCATATTCGCCACTTTACTGCTCGTGTTTATTCGCTCAAACATATCGAATCGGGCTTGTTCATCGGCATGCTCGCTCAAAACAATACCTCGTATAGACCGATTCAGAATTTTCCTTTGTCGTGATTCGGGCAAGTCGGCAAACCGAAAGCCAGAAACTGCCGCAAGTGAAGACAGCTCCCCAAGCCTGAGGTCTTTCAGGACAAACTCCTCAAGCGTTCGAAGGCGCTGTGAGCCATCAACGATCTCAAGAAGCCCATCTGGCCTCTCCCAGAAAAATAGGAAAGGTATTGGCAACCCCAACAGCAATGACTCAATAAATCTAGACTTCCGTTCCGATTCCCAAGTATACTCCCTTTGGTATGGTGGAACGAAAAAGTTTCCGTTGTTAACTTTGTTGGCAAGAAGCTCGATAGAGTATTCTGTGATGTAGAATTCAATCCTCCTGGACTGCTCCACTATCTCAGCTTCTGCCCTGGCCTTTCGTTCGTCTGAAATCGCCGGTATCGGCCCTCGTCCGCTCATGAGTCTTCCTCCAATTTATATCGATAGTCCGACTCCGCAGACGAGGGCTCCGTCGCATCTCGTCAGCTTGGTATGGTGATCATTAACACGCCCGGCCCCAGAATGTCGGCATTTTGACCGAAACCACTGATAGCGGCAAGCCGACTTTGATGGAGCAACGCTGAGGCGTCCAATCCGTCACCACATCGGCAAAGGAGCCGCGAACGCGGCCTGTTCATCCCGGCCGCCGCGGCTTCCACTCCTCTGCCAGCTTTTGCGCCGCCGCGATATCGGAGAGCGGCATCATTTGAGCGACCACGTCCCGAAGACAGGAGCCTCTTGCATCTCCGGCAGCTGCGGCAAGTGACGCCCACATATGGGCAAGAATAAAGTTCTGCGCCACGCCACGGCCATAAAAATACATGAAGCCAAGATTGGCTTGAGCGACGGCATCTCCCTGCTCGGCGGCCTTGCGATACCAGTTGGTCGCCTCCTGATAATCTTGCGCTGTGCCGTGGCCTTCTTCGTAGATGACGCCGAGATTGTTCTGGGCGACCCGGTCGCCGAGCGCCGCCGCCTGACGGTAGAGGGTCACCGCTTCCGCACAGGGCAAAGAGACTTCCGGTCTGTCGGGGCGTTGCTCCCGGCCCCGGTTTTGCCCGGCGAGAACGAAGGGGCGAGGCAGAGCGAGTACGCACTCCTGTCGTGACGCCGAGGTGACCTCGATCTCGAACACCCCGGACGCTGCCGGTCCCACGGACACAAGCGTCAGGGCAATGAACAAGAGCCCGGCATGAATGATCGCCTTCATGAATACCTCTTCATCCTCATCCGTGATGCGCCGGGTCGTCATGGCTGCGAGCTGAACTGCCCGGCACCAGTTGCCCGATGACGTCGAGCAAGGCCTCAATGCCTTCGTCCTTCATGACGAGAGCGCTCATTCCGGCGGCGCGGCAGGCGCTTTCATCGGCCCGGTTGGAGAAGCCGACGATCGGCACGCTGGCCCTCCAGCCGCCGAGTGCCCGAATACGCCGGGTGGCTTCGAGGCCGTCCATGACGGACATCTCGACATCCATGACCACGAGGTCGACCGTGTGCTTTTCCGCCTTTTCCAGCGCGTCCTGGCCATTGTGGGCGAGCAGGGAGTCACAGCCCCGGAGCCGCAGCACCTCGGCGATGACATGGCGCAGCAGGTTGACGTCCTCGACCACCAGCACCAGCGGCCAGCCTGTGCGGGAGACGGGCTCCGGAGCGGTTGCCGGACTGCTGTCATGTGACATCGGCCGCTCCGTTCATCATATCCCGGACAGAAATGAAGCCCCCTGTTCTTCCATGGAGATACTTCCTTACGACGGCGATCAGGACCGGGACGCCGCTGGCCTTGGAGACCAGGGTATCCATTCCGGCGCTGCTGCAGCTCAGTTCATTATCCGGCTCGTCCATGTTTGAGAAGCCGACGATCGGTACTTCGGCAAACCTACCCGCCAAATCCCGGATACATCGGGTCGCCTCCAGCCCGTTCATCACCGGCATCTCGATATCCATGACGATGACATCGGGCCGGTGGAGGGAAGCAGCCGCCAGCGCTTCCCGGCCGTCTTTCGCAAAGAAAGCCGTCCAGCCTTCCTGCTTGAGAAAGGAACTGATCAGCGTCCGGAATATTGCGTTGTCCTCGACGACCAGGATGGTCGGAGCGGATGGCGGACCGGAACAATGCGGTTCGGACGTCTTTGTCATTTCGCCTCCCGTCTCTTGCTTTTGGTGCCCTTCGGCTCAGAACCCGCTTTCCCGGATGAGCACGCCGACGGTGGCGCGCCAGATGCGGCGGAACGGGCTGACGGCGCCGGCTTCGACCAGGGCGATGCCGGGGATGACCTGCTCGGGCGCGGGCGTCGGTTCGGCTGGCACCAGGGCGACGCGGTAGACCGGGGCGATGGGAATCAGCGCGCCCTGACTGGCGCCCTGCCCCACCGGTTGCACCGCGACCGGGCCGCCCTGGGTCGAGGCCAGCATGGGAATGTCGAGGATGGCGGCGTTGACCCGCTCGATGCCGGTGACCACGACGCCGGTGGACGGACGGGCCGGGTCTTCGGGCAGAAAGCGGCCGGTGGCCCCGAGCTTGACCCGATCGAGATCAGCGGCGGCGAGGTATCCCCGAAACGCCGCCCGGTCGCGATTGACCACCCGACCCAGCGGCTGGTCAGGCTTGACCCACAGGCCGCGCCCGAGTTCGGGAGCGAGGTCGGTGACGATGCCGTCGAAGGGCGCGCGGACGATCAGATTGTCCTGACGCGCCTTGAGGCCGGCTTCGTCGGAGAGCAAGGTGGCCATCTGCTCCTGAAGCGCGGGCAGACTGTCGAGGTCTTCGGCGTTGGAGGCCTGGCGCTGGATGCGGATGGTGACGGCGGTGAGGCGCAGGCGAACCAACTTCAACTGCTGGCCCAGTTCCGGGGCTTCGAGACGGAAGAGAAGGTCGCCCGCCTTCACCGCCCGTCCCGGCACCACCGCCATATCGACGATCTGCGCCGGCACCGGGGCGAACAGGGTGGCGTAGTCGGCGGCGCGTTCCACCGCCGGCAAGGCGGCGCGGGTCTGCCAGGGCACCGCGAGCAGGACCGGCGGGACCGCCAGCAGCAGCAAGCTGAGCGCGAGATTAGGCGACCAGCGGATGGTCTGCCGCCGTTTCCACCATTCCTTCAACTCGTTCGTCACCGGGCGAGCGAGGAACCAGCCGACTTCGACGATGAACAGGAAGATGCCGAGAAGCTTGAAGAACATGTGGTAGACCAGCAGCGCGATGCCGAAGAACACCACCGCGCGGTAGCTCCAGGTCGCCCAGGCGTAGACCAGCAGGATGCGCCGGGTGGCGGCCGGGAAGGTCTCGGGTTCGGGCTCGTCGAGCGCAAAAATCCAGCGCCGCAGTTGCCAGCGGGCGAGCGCGAACGAGCGCTCCTGGAGATTGGACACCGAGAGCCAGTCCGAGAGCAGGTAGTAGCCGTCGAAGCGCATGAACGGACTGAGATTGATGGCCAGCGTCGATACCCAGGTGGTGGTGGCGACCAGGAAGGCGGCGCTGCGCAGCGGCCCGTCGGGCAGGAAGCTCCAGAGCAGGGTGGCCACCAGGGCGAGGCCGAGTTCGGTCGCGACCCCGGCGACGGCGATGGCAAGGCGCTGGCGGCGCGAGGTCAGGCGCCAGGAGTCGCTGACATCGGTGTAGAGCACCGGCAGCAGCACCAGCAGCGCCACCCCCATGGTCGGCACCCGGCAGCCGTAGGATTTGGCAACATAGGCATGGCCGAGTTCGTGGGCGACCTTGACCAGCGACAGGGTGACGGCGAAGGCGATGGCGCCCTCGAAGCTGAAGAAGTGCTGGAAGGTGTGGAGGAAACTGTCCCACTGCCGCAGCACCAGGATCAACCCGACCGCGCCGAGCGCCAGCACCAGCCGGAAGCAGGCCGGGTTGAGAATCCGCCGGGCCAGCGGCAGGGTGCCGCTGAGAAAGGCGTCGGGCCGCACCAGCGGGATGCGGATGAACAGGTAATGGTGGAGCAGCCAGCGCGGCCAAGAGAGACGGGCGGCGGCGGCCTGTTCGAGCAACTGCCCGACCGCGGCGGGACTGTCGGCGCGCAGCAGGCCGGAGCCGGCGAGGAAGCGGATCAGCGCGGCAAGGTCGGCGGCATCGGCCTTCACTGTGGTTTCGGCGGCGACGGCGGCAAGGACGGTGCGAACACTGCCCAGATGCCAGCGGGAGAGGAACTCGAAGCCGGCATGGCCGACACGGAAGAAGCGATGGCGGATCGGATCGTGAAGGGTCCAGGTCGGCGAGCCGTCGGCCTCGCGCGGCCCCTCCAGCAGCCTGACATCCTCCCGGAGCACCGGCAGGGGGCCGTTCGGCAGGCCGTCATCGATCGCCATCGCCGTCATGGCTCAAACCCCCAGCCATTGGCGCAGCCCGGTCAGGGGGCGGCGGAAGAGATAGAGCAGCAGCGGCACCGGGCGGCCATGGACGTTGGCGGTGCCCTGAAGGCCGATGCGCGGCGGTTCATCGCCCGGCTCCAGGGTCGCGGTCAGGCGGTAGGCCATCACTCCGGCCGGCGTGAGATCGGCCTCGAAGCTGGCAGTGGCGAGGCGGGCCGGCAGCACCGCCAAGGGATCGTTGTCGAGGAAAAGCTCAATGCGGGCGCCGGCCGAAAGGGCGATGGCGTCGCGCACCGGCAGGGCGATGCGGGCTTCGACCCGCGCCGGGTCGGCGATCTGTAGAATGCGCTGGCCGGTGACCACCGGGCGGCCGATCCAGTCGTTGGCGTCGGCAAAGACGGCGATGCCGGCGCGCTCGGCCTTGACCGTCACCCGCGCCAGCATGGCATGGGCATAGTCCAGTTCGGCGGCACGCAACTGGACCTGGGCTTCGAGCAGCGCCATCTGCCCGGCCTGCTTGCGGTCAGCAAAGGCACCCTGGACCGCCTGACGCAGCTCAGCCCGGGCAACGCCGAGGGTGCGTTCGGCCACCGTCGCCTGATTGCGCAAGGTGGTGTCGTCGAAGGCGAACAGCGGCTGGCCGGCGGTCACCGGCTGATTGGGCGCAACCAGGAAGCGGGCGATCACGCCGTCGATGGGAGCGGCCACCACCACCGGCTCGGTGGCCACGATCTCGACCGGAGCCAGCGCCGACTGGGACACCGGCAAGGTCAGCGACAGCAGCGCCAGGACAAGCGCGATCAGCGCCGGGCGCCGCAGACGCCGTGCCGTGCCCACCCGATGCCCCTTGCCGCCGGTGAGCGCCAGCCAGGCGTGGGCGTAGCAGCCGGCCAGCCGCACCACCAGGGCGACTTCTTCCGGTTGCCAGGCCCGGTCGCGGGCCAGCCATAGAACTCCAGGACGGCGACCGTCGGCGGCGACCAGCGGGCACCACAGCGCCTGCGACGGGCTCCATTCCGCCCACTCGCTCCGCTCCCGTTCGGGCAGGTTTTCTGGATCGACGAGGTGAATGCCTGCGGCCTCAGGACGAGCGGCGAGCCGTGCCGCCACCCGGCCGAGCCAGCGCAACGCCGGGGCGTCGCCGTCGAGCACCGCTACCCCCGACACCGCCTCGATCCGCTCTCCCGCCCCGGAGAGGACGGCGGCGAAGCGGTACTCGACCAGCCGGCGCAGCTCGTTGACCATCGAGTAGCACAGACCTTCGACGGTTTCCGTGCGCCGGGCGGTTTCTTCCAACTGGAGAATGATCGGCAGAACACCCTGATCAGGCGCGGATGGAGGGTCGGCCGGGGTCATGGCACGGGAAAGCGGGCGGTCCCGCTCATGCCCGAAACCAGCGTCCGCTCGGCATCGGCCGGCGTGCCGTAGACGGTGACGGTCTGGCTCACCGGATCGATCTGGGCGCCGAGGCGGGTGATGCGGCCGGGATAGGACCGGCCGGTCTCGTCGACGTCGAGAGTGAAGGGCTGGGCGGGCCTGAGCCAGACCAGCCACGCCGCCGGCACCACAAGGGCGATATCGGGATCGGCATCGTCGAGCACGCCCAGCAACGGTGCGTGCTGGGCCACAGTCTCGAAGGCGCGGGCCTTGAGTTCGACCACCCTGCCGTCGAAGGGCGCGGTAATGACGCAGTGTTCCACCGACAGCGATGCCGCACGATGGTCGGCGCGCGCCTTCTCGGCATCGCTGCGGGCCATGGCGACATCGAGATCGCCGGTCGAGTGATGGGCGGCCAACATCTCCTGGGCATTCAGCTTGGCCTGGGCATGGTCGAGGGTCGCCTTGGCGGCCAGCTGAACCAGCTGATAGCCGCGGCAGTCAAATTCGATCAGCCGGTCGCCCTTGTGGAAGCGGTCGCCCTCCCGCAAGGGCAGACGGTCGATGCGGGCCGATATCTCGCTCGACAACATGGCCTGTTGGTGGGGCTGAACCACGGCACGAATCTGCCGGCTCGCCTCCGGCGGCGGCGCGGAATCGGCCGCCAGGGCTGGCCCGCCGATCCCGGCCAGCAGCAGGAGGATGACGCCGACCCGGACCATCAGGAGTTTCCAGCCGCAGGTTGCGGTGCCGGTTCCCCGATATCCTTCAGCAGGCGTCCGAGCGCCGTATCTCCCAGATGAATCTCCGGCACCGGCGGCTGCTCCTGGATCACCAGCACGGTGCCGCCGCTTGTCACCGGCGGGGGTTCGGCCTGAGGCTGGGCCACGGCGACCGGAGTTTCAGCGGCCTTGGCGGCTTTCTTTGCCGCATCCAGGGCACGGGTCAGGGCGGAGCCGTCCTCCCAATGATGCAGGGTGGTGGCGATCGCCCCCGAGAGCGCCGGCAGGCTGTCGTCGGCCACCGCGTCGGGCAGCGGATCGGCGCCCACCGAGACCATCACCGCGCCGTAGGCGTTCTGGAGATTGGCGTAAGCGGTGTCGCGGCGGAGGGCCGCGAACACGGTCTCGGCCTCGGCCTGGATCACCGCCAGATTGCCGATCTGCCGCGCCCGGCCGGCATTGTATTGCTGCTCGAATATCCGCCGCTCGACATTGGCCTGCTGGCGGGCGGTGACGTATTCCTCGGTCGCCTGCTGGAGCCGAAGCGCCGCGACGTTGACCTGGGCCATCACCGCCATGCTCAGGGCCGCGTGCTTGACCTCCTTCAGCTTCTGGTCGGCATCGGCGAGATCGAGCCGGGCCGGAGTCGAGATCACGGTCAGCAGGTTCCAGGCGACGTTGAAGCCGTAGGAGGCCCACATGTGGTTGGTGCTGAACTTGTTGGAATCGTAGTTGCCGCCGCCGGTGATGCTGACGCCGGGCAGCATTTCCAGCAGGATGCGCCTAGTCTCGGCGCCGCTGATCCGAGACTCGTAGGAGGCCTGGATCAGCTCCGGCCGGTTATAGAGCGCCACGTCGACGAGGTCGTCCGGCGAGGTCGCGAGCCGGGGAATCTTCGCCTCGGCAGCCTCGTCCGGCGACACGACGTGGAACTCGGTACCGGGCTTGAGGTTCATCAGCGCCGCCAGCTGAATCTTGGCGCCCACCAGCTCGCGCCGTAGCGCCCGCAGCCGCTCCAGGGTGGCCAGCAGGTTGCGCTGGTACTGCAACTCCTCCAGCGGTGCCCGGATCGAGCGCCGTTCGATGGTCTCGGCATCGCCCAGCGCCGCCTCGGTGCGCCGCAGCAAGGGATCGATCCGGCCCAGCAGCCGTTCGGCCGCCACTGCCCGCCAGTAGGTGGTGCGCACATCCTGGATGATGTTGTGGACGACCTTGCGCCGCTGCTCGTCGGCCATCAGCGCATGGTCGGCGCTCTGGCGGGCGCGGATGTAGCTGACGCCGAAGTCGAGGATGTTCCAGGTTGCCGCCGCCTGGGCGCTCCACATCTTGCGCTCGGTGGAGATCGAGGGCTCCAGCGACTGGCTGTGGGTCAGGACCGACTCGCTGGAGGACGAGGCGTCGTTGCTGCGGCTGGTGTAGCCGGCGGTCGACACCAGCTTGGGCAGCATGTCATAGCTGGCAAGATTGAGCTGCTTTTGCGAGACGACCTGATTGAGCATCTCGGCCTGATGGTCGAGATTGAACTTCACCGCCCGCGCCATCGCCTCTTCCAAAGTGATGGGTGCGGCGACCGGGGCGCTGCTGCCGAAGATCAGCTCCTTGTCATGCTGGATCTGTGCCCACCGTTCCTCCGGCGTGAAGGGATCGGGCGACAGCGCGCAGCCGGCGACCGCCAGCGCGACACCGGATAGCAGCAGGCCGCGCAGGCGATTGCCAGCCGGGCGGCCCGAAAGAGGCATCGCTCTTGAAACGTGTCTGATGGTCATGAATTGATCCAGCTCGGTTCTGGGTCTCGGAAAGCGGCTTGGCTGAAACGTCATGCGGCGGCTTGGTCGTTGAGGCGGGCAACCACGTTCGCGATCCGGACCAACTCTTGGCAGTCGCGATCGAACTTGCCGGAGGCATCGGCGAACTGCTCGCTCAGCGACCGGCTGGCGGGACCGAACAGCCAGGCATGGGGTTGTGGTTCGGCCCGGGCCGGCGTTGGCTCGCCGCCACCCTGACCGTTCTGGCCGGGCTGCTGCGGCTGGCCGTGCTCCGGCCCCTGCTGCCCGCGCTCGCCCTGGGGCTGGCCCTGTTGTCCTCTGGCCGGTCCCTGACCTTGCTGGCCGCGTTCACCCGGCGGGCTTCCGGTCCGGCCACCCTGCTGGCCGTGATCCTGGGCATTGGTCTCGCCCTGCTGCTGGCCGCCCTCCCCCGACGTTCCTTGGGGTGAACGGCCACCGGTGCCGGCCGTGCTGTCGCCCCCGGTCCCGCCGGTACCGGGAGTGCCGGTTGCCGTGGTGCCGCCCGTGGGCGAACCGCCGGTGGAAGAGGTGCCGCCAAGGCCGCCAGTGCCGGAACCCGGCGTGGACGAAACGCCGGTCCCGCCGGTCGACGGCGTGGCACCGCCGATACCGGTGGAGGCGCCGCTGAAGCTCGAAGCACCCGTGCCGAACCCTCCGGAAAACCCGGTGGACGCCGCCGCGAAGCCGGAACCGCTGCCGGCAAAGCTTGAACTGCCCCCCAGGCTCTCGGAGAAGGTCGCCCCCGCTCCGCCCTGGCCGCTGCCGGTCCCGCTGGTTCCGGTGCTCGACGCATTCGAGATCATGCTGCCCGAGGACGGGGAGTTCATGTTCGAAGTGGTGATCAACCGGCTTCCGCTGTTGCCGGCCCCGGTATCGACGCTGCCGCCGTTCATGGCGCCGGTGGTGATCAGCCGGCTGCCGCTGTTGCCCGCTCCCGTATCGGTAGACCCCACGGTGCCGACGCCGATGGTCGTCGCGGTGTTCCCGGTCGGCGCCGTGCCGGTGCTGATGGCCGTGCTGGTGCTGACCGTCGGCGTCGGAGGCGGCGGCAGAGGTGGTGGCGGCGGTGACGACAGGGTTACCTTGACCGTGATCGTCTCGGAACGGGTCAAGCCGGCGGCATTGGTCACCCTGACCGTGATCGGGAAGCTGCCCGTCGACGAGAAGTCGTAGCTGAGGGCGCTGTTCAGACTGACCTTGCCGGTGGTCTGGTCGATGGTGAACCGGCCGCCGGCATCGTCCGTGAGGTCGTAATGCAGCGTCTGCCCGGCGGGATCGCTGGCGCTCACCGTGCCGATGTCGGTTCCGGTTCCGGCCCGATTCGGAACCACCAGAGTGCCGCCGACCGAGTTCGGAGCGGCGGTCTCGACGACGATGGTCTGGCCCGAGGAGGCGCCGCTGGTGTTGCCGGCGGCGTCGGTGGCCTTGGCGGTGATGGTATGGCTGCCGGCCCCGAGGGCCGAGGTCGCCACCGACCAATGGCCATCGCCACCGGCCGTGGTCGTCGCCACCAGGGTCGAGCCGTCATAGAGCCTCACCGTGCTCCCCGCCTCGGCGGTGCCGCTGAAGGTCGGCGTGGTGGCGGTGGTGACGCCGTCCGAGTCCGACCAACCGCTGTCGCTCGACGATGCCAGCGAGAGCTGCGACGGGGCCGACGGCGGAATATTATCGGCCACCGTGATGGTGAAGGCCTTGTCGAAGCTGTGACCGGCGGCGTCGGTGGTGCGGACGTAAATCGCGTAGCTGCCGGGGGCGAGGTTGGAGGCGTTGTTGGCACGGAGCGTGCCGCCGCTGATGCTGAAGCTGCCGTTGGCGGCATCGTTGGTGCCGTTGCCGGCGACCAGCGCGTAGGTGTAGGTGCTCGGCCCGACATCGATGCTGGAGAAGGTGCCGACCGTGGCGTTACTGCCGCCGCTCTGGTTGACGCTGGTCGAGGTCAGGGAAATGTTGGTCGGCGTGGTATCGTCAACCACCGAGATGGTCAGCGCCTTGTCGTAGCTGTGCCCGGCGGCATCGGTGGTCCGGACATAGATGGCGTAGTTGCCGGCGGCAAGAGTCGAGGCGTTGGTCGCCCGGAGCGTGCCGCCGCTGATGTTGAAGCTGCCGTTGTCGGCGTCGTTGGTCCCGTTGCCGGTGACCAGCGCGTAGGTATAGGTGCTCGGCCCGACATCGCTGCTGGAGAAGGTGCCGACCGTCGCGTTGCTGCCGCCGCTCTGATTGACGCTGGTCGAGGTCAGGGCGATGTTGGTCGGCGTGGTGTTGTCGGCCACCGTAATGGTGAAGGCCTTGTCGTAGCTGTGCCCGGCCCCGTCGGTGGTGCGGACGTAGATGGCATAACTGCCGGCGGCGAGGTTCGAAGAGTTATTGGCCCGCAGCGTGCCGCCGCTGATGTTGAAACTGCCGTTGTCGGCGTCGTTGGTGCCGTTGCCCGCCACCAGTGTGTAGGTGTAAGTGCTCGGCCCGACATCGGTGCTGGAGAAGGTGCCGACCGTCGCGTTGGCCCCGCCGCTCTGATTGACGCTGCTCGAAGTCAGGGCGATGTTGGTCGGGGTGGTGTTGTCAACCACCGTGATGGTAAAGGCTTTGTCGAAGCTGTGCCCGGCACCATCGGTGGTCCGGACATAGATGGCGTAGTTGCCGGCCGCGAGGTTCGATGAATTGTTGGCCCGCAGCGTGCCGCCACTGATGTTGAAGCTGCCGTTGTCGGCGTCATTGGTGCCGTTGCCGCTGACCAGAGTGTAGGTATAGGTGCTCGGCCCGACATCGCTGCTGGAGAAGGTGCCGACCGTGGCGTTGGACCCGCCGCTCTGATTGACGCTGGTTGAACTCAGCGAGATGTTGGTCGGGGTGGTGTTGTCGGCCACCGTGATCGTGAAGGCCTTGTCGAAGGTGTGTCCGGCGGCGTCGGTGGTCCGGACATAGATGGCGTAGCTGCCGGCGGCGAGACTGGAGGCGTCGTTGGCGCGGAGCGAGCTGCCGCTGATGTTGAAGCTGCCGTTGTCGGCATCGTTGGTACCGTTACCGCTGACCAGGGTGTAGGTGAAGCTGTCGCCGGTGGTGGCGTCGGTACTGGACAGGGTGCCGACCACGGCATTGCTGCCGGCGCCCTGGTTGACCGAGCTGGCCGTGAGCGAGATATCGGTGGGCGAATAGGGATCGCTCACCGTGATGGTGAAGGCCTTGTCGAAACTGTGCCCGGCCCCATCGGTGGTGCGGATGTAGACGTGATAGCCGCCGGGGGTGAGATTGGCGGCGTTGTTGGCGCGCAGCGTGCCGCCACTGATGTTGAAGCTGCCGTTGTCGGCGTCATTCGTCCCGTTCCCGGCCACCAGCGTGTAGGTATAGGTGCTGGGGCCGACATCGGTGGCCGACAGCGTCCCGACCGTGCCGTTGACGCCGGCCCCCTGGCTGATCGTGGTCGAACTCAGGGCGACGTTGGTCGGGGTGGTGTCGTCGACCACGGTAACGGTGAAGGCCTTGTCGAAACTATGGCCGGCGGCATCGGTGGTGCGGACATAGATGGCGTA
>SERZ01001268.1_pt1 | contig 14738 bp, 11 predicted proteins | sample 3171461 | NCBI WGS metagenome assembly SERZ01 (sample SAMN06051861, study PRJNA518727) | freshwater metagenome | biome: subpolar coniferous forest; feature: holomictic lake; material: water; isolation source: holomictic Lake 227, 6 m depth | place: Canada: near Kenora, Ontario | collected... | reverse complement strand
AGGTGAGCATATCCTCAATCCCGACGAGATCATGAAGCAGGCATTTGATGAGCGAAGAGGGCGCAGGATGCTGCTTGTCATCGGTGATCCGGGGTCAGGAAAAACAACACTTATCAAATATTATGCGCTTTGCGCTCTTGATGATTATACGAGGCTTGGATTCAACGCCCCGGTCAATGTCTTTTACCTGCCGCTGCGCGAGCTTGGGCGAAAGGCGAATGGTCACTATGATTCGTTGCCTGAAAGCCTTGCTCTCTGGAGTGAGAGGCATCAACACGCTATTGCCGCAACGCTTTTCGATGAGTGGCTGCAGGGCGGAAGCTCCCTTGTGTTGCTTGACGGGCTCGATGAAATCAGCAACAGGGAAGAGAGAAAGGAGGTGTGCCACTGGATTGACGCTCTATGGAGCGGGTGTGGCAAGGCACGCTTTGTGGTTACATCGAGGGCTACAGGTTTCAGAATAGAGGAGGGAATCGAGCTTGCGGCTGACTACGAACGGGCCGATGTACAGGATTTTAGTTCCGATCAGCAGGAGCGTTTCTTAAGGAACTGGTTCACGGCGGCATTTCTGAGAGAGCCCTGTGAAAAGGATGCAGAGGTGGCGGAGTGGCAGAAAAAGCAAACAGCGGAAGCCGAAGAACGAACCAAAGCCATTGTGGCGCATCTCAATGCTGAACAGAACAGGGGGCTGCGCCAACTGGCCGCCATCCCCATGATTCTGCAGATCATGGCCATTCTCTGGAAAGATCGTGACTATATGCCGGAAAGCCGTGTCAAACTCTATGATGCAGCGCTCGATTATCTGCTTGAATTCCGCGACAAACGTCGCAATATCAAGCCACTTCTTTCAGCCATGCGTGCCCGTCAGGTACTTGCTCCAGTCTCGCTCTGGATGCAGGAGACGCAGGAAAAAGATGAGGCGGCCAAAGCCGATATGTACACGGCGATGCAGGAGTGGCTCGATACCATCGACGCTCCCCCTTCTGCTGAAGCTTTTTGCGACTATCTGGTCAAACGTGCCGGCTTGCTGGTTGAGAGTGCAGGTAACGACTACCTTTTCAGACACAAATCGTTCCGTGAATATCTTGCTGCAGTTCAGCTCAAGGAGGATAATCCATATCAGCAGCTTGACAAACTGGTCACTCATTTCGGTGAAGACTGGTGGGAAGAGCCGCTTCGCTTTTTTATCGCTTCAGTTGACGCCACAGTGTTTGACGCTTTTATGGAGAAGCTTTTCAACTCCCCGGTAAGTGAATCGTTTTCGCTGAAGCAGCAGTTGCTTCTGCAGACTATCATCGAAGAAGCGAAAGGCAAAAAGGTTGATGCCTTGTGCAAGAAGCTTCTTGATCCGGCAACCTCGGCACCTCGTCAGCGGTTGCTGCTCGACTGCCTCAAAGCGGTCGGCAAACCGGCAGCTCTCGATGCCCTGCAGCAGTTCATCTCAAAAAAACTTGCAAGAGATAACAAGCAGATCACTGATCGGGCTGTAGAGGTATTTCTGGCTCTTGGAGGTAAAAAAGCTGACCACGAAATCTCCTCATCCTTCCGCAACAAGAACGAGCAGAATGCCGAGTATATCCTCATACCGGGTGGCAGCTATATTTACTCGGTAACGGGAAAAGAGGTGAGTGTTCCAGACCTCTATGTTGCCAAGTATCCGGTAACCAACAAGCTTTATCGTGCATTCATTGCTTCGTTGCAGGCAGATGACAGGGCCTTCCGCAAGGAGTTGAACGCCATTGCCGGCAGCAACAGATGGGACGAGGGATTTGGTTCTTATCTCAAAGAGGGAAAGAACAATCTTGTCGCATTGTTTCGCTCGAAATATGATGAAGATCGTAAATTCGGCGGTGACGATCAGCCTGTTGTGGGTGTCACCTGGTATGCGGCCCGGGCATACGCTCTCTGGCTCTCATTGCTGGAAGATGGCAAGGATGGACTCTGCCGTCTTCCGACTGAAAGAGAGTGGGAGTGGGCCGCAGGTGGCAGGCAGGGAGAGGCAGTGCAGAAAGTTCGTACCTATCCCTGGCCTGGGGAGAAGGGCGAACCAACCCCAAAATTGGCTAATTATTATCCACATGTTGGTGCAACAACGCTTGTCGGCAGTTATCCGGATGGCGCCACATCGGAAGGGTTGTTCGATATGGCAGGCAATGTTTGGGAGTGGATGGAAAATAAGCGTAATAAAAACGATTCTGCCCGTGCGTTGCGCGGCGGTTCCTGGCTCCTTAATCCCGACCTTCTGCGTTGTTCTGCCCGGTACCACGATTCCCCCGGCAGCACGAGCGACGATTTTGGTTTTCGGGTAGTTCGTTCCAGTCATTCTTGTTTTTGAAATTCTGTTTTTCTGTTCTCTGGAAATCTGGATAGCCGCTGCAAGTCTTCAATTTTTTTTTTTTTTTTTGACCGTGGCGTAGTTTTGGAAGCTAAAGCAGCGTGATCGTTATATTTGTCATGAGCAACATCTGCACACCGCAATCGAGAGCCTGACCGTATGAAGAGTGGTTGCTTAAGGAATTAATTATCGTTAAATAAATGGACAGTCCAGAAAATCGGTTTCCTTCGGCTTAATGCTCTCTTGATGTTATGGAACGACGTGAGTTTCTGAAAAAATTGTTTGTTGGTACAGGTATTGGCGCTGGTGTTGCAGCAGCCGGAACAGCCGGGTTGGTTGGCTACTACCAGCCGAGAAAGGAGTTTTACCGCAGTTCGGCTGTGGGCACGGAGGGTAAGGAGAAGCTTGAGGTCGCAAAAAAGGTTGTTGTGGTTGGCGGAGGTCTTGCCGGTATCAGTTCCGCTCTTGAACTGGCACGCAAGGGGTTTGATGTGACGCTGGTCGAGTCTTCTTCCTCTCTTGGGGGAAAGCTTACTGGCTGGAATCTCGATGCTCTTGGCGAGCATTTTCCGGTGGAGCACGGTTTTCATGGCTTTTTTGACCAGTATTACAATCTTAACGAGATGTTTGCGCTGGCCGGGGTAAAGAAGGATGTTTTTGCGGCTTCTCCGGGATATCCGGTTATTTTTAAAGATTTTCCTGAAGAGGTGTTTGGCCAGACGCCCAAGCTTTTTCCGCTCAATGTTTTCTCGATTATCGGGCAGTCCCGGAGGCTCGATATGGTCTCTTTTCTGAAAAATGCCAAGGGATTGATTGCGACGGGGGAGCTGTTCCGCTACGAGTATGCCAAGACCTTCCACAAGTATGATTTCATTGATTTTATGACCTATTGCCGTAAAGGGGAGGCCTTGCCGGCATTTGTCGATACGGTGCTGCACCCTTTTGCCGATGCGACGATGAACCGTATGGAGGTGCTGTCGGCGGCTGAGGCGCTCCGATATTTTCATTTCTATTTTATGGGCAGTCCGGAAGGTCTCTCTTTCAAAATAACGAACCGTGACTGCATGACCGCCCTCATTACTCCTCTTGAAACCAAACTGAGGGAGCTTGGCGTGACGCTTCGCAAGGGAAGCAGTGCGCAAAGCATCAAGGTCGAGGGTGAGCGGGTTACCGGGGTTGTGGTGGATTCGGCGACAAGTGGAGGTTCGCTGTTTTTAAGCGTTGATCCAGCTTCAGTGCCTGAAGGGCGATTTGCTTCGTTTTTGACCGCTGAGGGAGTTCCGGTGATGGTTGGTCGCAAAGGGAGCGCTTATCTGGCCTATGATGGACGTTGTACGCACATGGGTTGCCCGGTAACTCCTGATGCTGTAAGTGGCGGTTTTGCCTGTCCCTGTCATGCCGGGAAGTTCGATGCTTCTGGTCGTCCGGTGAGCGGGCCACCGAAAGCTTCGCTTGCAAGGCTTGCTGTTTCGCTTGAAGGGGGAAAGCTTGTTGTGAACTCTGCAGGTGATGGTCAGGGGAGGGGTGAACTGCTCTCTTGTGATTATTGTGTTGTGGCTTCCAATGTTCGGGGAGTTCGGGAGCTGGTAAAAGCTTCGCAGTTGAACAGTCCCGAGTTTGAGTTGCAGGTTGCCTCTCTTGGTGAGGCTGACCCTTATGCGGTTTATCGTCTCTGGCTTGACAGGCCGCTCAAGACGGCTGATTTTCCTTTCTTTACGGTTTCGGGATTTGCCTATACCGATTCAATCTCCATCTACTCGGATTTTCAGGAGCCCTATATCTCCTGGGCCAAAAAACAGGGTGGATGTGTAGTCGAGCTTCATGCCTACGCTATTGCGCCAAAGGATGTAAGGCCGGAATCGGAGATCAAGGCCGGTATGCTTCAGGAGTTCCATGCCATGTTTCCGGAATCCAGGGAGGCAAAGGTGTTGCATGAGCTGTTTATGCTGCAGTCCAACTTTACACGGTGGGCTCCGGGTGACCACGCGCATCGTCCCGGTGTTGAAACTCCCTTTTCAAATCTTTTCCTTGCAGGCGACTGGGTAAAGGTCGATGCGCCGGTTTTTTTGATGGAGGCTTCGGCTTTCACCGGACGTATGGCGGCCAACGCCATTTTTCGTCATGAGTCGCTGAGGCCGGTTCCGCTTCCTATTGTGCCAATGCAGGGGTTGTTTGCCTGAGGGTGGGGGGCCACAGGCCCCTTTCACTGTTCCCGTTCAGTGCTCGGGTTGCAGGCCCAGGCATTTGACTACGGTGTCGTGGAGCAGCGGGCGGAAGGTGCGGATTTTGATGTTGTCCGATGTTGGGTAGACCCTGTTGCTGAGCAGGATGACGGCAAGCTCCTTTTCGGGGTCAATCCAGATGCTGGTGCCGGTGTATCCGAGATGACCGTAGGAGGAATCCGCAAAATAGTTGCCGGATGAGGAGTGACTGCCGGGTGTGCGTACATCCCATCCCAATGCCCTTTGGTTGCCATTCCGTGCCAGAAATTTTCTGAGTGTTGCCTCTCGGAACCAGCGATGGCCTTCCAGGCTTCCTCCATTCATTATCATTGTTACCATCCGCATAAGGTCGCCAGTTGTGGAATAGAGCCCGGCATGACCTGCAATACCCCCGAGCAGGGCGGCGTTCTGGTCGTGAACGAGTGGACGTGAAATGTTCAGTGGCCAGGATCGGTCTTTTTCCACTGGTGCAATATGCTGGATGAGTGACGGTGGAGGGGTGAACATGGTCGATCTCATGCCGAGGGGGTCGGCGAAGCGGGCATGAAAGTTTGATGCAAGGCTTTGGCCGGTGATGGTTTCAATGATTTTGCCGAGCATGATGAAGCCGAGATCGCTGTAGAGGGTTTTTGTGCCGGGTGTGGAGAAGAGGCTATCGCTTTCAATGGTGCGAAAAAGCTCTTCCGGTGTGCGGCAGCTTTTGGCGAAGTAGAGGTGGGCTCTCAAGCCGGAGGTGTGGCGCAGGAGCTGCTCGATGGTGACTTTTTCCTTCCCGTTACCGTTGAATTCCGGGATGTACGTTGATACAGGTGCCTGAAGTTTGAGCGAATCCCGTTCGACCAGTTGCATCAAAATGCTTGTTGTGGCAACGGCCTTGGTCAGTGATGCAAGATCGTAGAGAGTTGTGGTATCGGCAGGGGTGCTTTCCGCCGCGTAGGTCATTCTGCCGAACGCCTTGTGAAAAACGGTTTTGCCCTTGTAAATCACGGCAAGGCTTGCGCAGGGGAAAACGGAGTCGTGAACGGCCTTCTCAACAACGGCGTCAAGGGGTCTGAAATCATGGGTGAGCGCCCTTGCCGGAAGAGCACTGCTTACAGCGGCAAGGAGGATGCATGTGGCGAAAAGAAAGCGGAGCCTGCTCACGGGTTTTCGAGGCAGTTTAAAAGAGTGTAAACTTGACATAGCGGCCCGGTTTTGCCTTGAGGTCAACGAGCACGGAATCGAGCGAAGCGAGTGTGCGTGTCAGGTTGTTGTAGAGAGCCGGATTTGAGGAAAGCTGTCCCAGCGTTCCTTTGTCATTGTTGAGTTTGGTCATCAGTGACTCGGTTTTCAGTGCTGCCTGGTTAAGCCTTTCTATTGTGTCGCCAGTATTTTTGGCCATTGCCTTGTCGTTGAGGAGCTTCGGAAGAAGCCCATCGCCACGTGAAGCTTTCTGTGAAATCGATGCAAGTTCGGCTGATGTTTTTTTCAGGCTGCTGATGGTTTCAGCAAGCTCGGCACCCATCTTCTCGTCGGAGATAAGCCTTCCGGCTGGCCCTTTGCCGCTGTTGAGCCGATCGAGCAGTTCATTGAGCTTTCCAAATGCCTGACTGGCTTTGCCGGTAAGGTTTGCCATGCCCTCTTCGGTATCGAGGGTGAGAAAATCGCCATCCTTGACCGGAGGGCCTTTGCCCGTCATGATATCGACATACTTGTCACCCAGTACGCCAAGGGATTTGATGGTGGCTTTGGCATCCTTTGTTACAAGAGTAGCATATTCTTCCTTAAGCTTGAGTTCGGCAACAACGTAGAGAGACTCTTTGTTGTTGACAAAGTTCATTTTTGAGACTGTGCCTATTTTTTTGCCGGACACCGAAACAAAGTTGTTTTCCGCTAACCCCTGAACATCTCTTGAGAGTATTTTTACAGTTGTTGTACCGGAAAACATGTTGGTGTTTTTACCGATGACCAGTCCGAGATAGGCTGCAAAACCAATGCCGAAAATAAAAAATATTCCGGTTTTGAGGTCGCTCCATTTCAAGGCGTTCGGATTTCTCATACAGGTTAAGTGCTTTAGGATGTTATACTTCGAGAATTTTGTCAGACAAGATGGAGCGAATGAAAGGATGCTGCGCATCATGCAGTTTTTCAGTCACATCATCGAAAATGATTTCGCCCTTGTAGAGAACGGCAACGGTGTCGGCCACATTGAAGACGTCGTCGATAATATGGGTTACAATGACTGCGCCCAGATTGTTGTTGGCGCGCAGTGAGTTGATAAGGGAGAGTATTTTTTTTGAACTGACCGGGTCAAGTCCTGCTGTTGGTTCATCAAAGAGAATCATGTGGGGCTTGAATATCAGCGCTCTTCCAATGGCAACACGTTTGCGCATTCCTCCGCTCAGACTTTCAGGCAGTTGGTCTTCATAGCCCTCGAGACCGGCAAACTGTATCTGTTCGGTTACCCTCTCGATAATCTCTTTTTCCGGGAGTTTCAGGTTTTCCCGCAGAAAGAAGCCGAGGTTCTGGGCAATGGTCATGGAGTCGAAGAGGGCATTTCCCTGGAACACCATGCCCATCTTGCGCCTTATGGCGTAGAGGCTGATTTCCTTCATATTGGTGATATCGGTGCCGTCAACAATAACCTGCCCGCTGTTGGGTTTTATAAGGCCGAGCATCAGTTTGAGAATGGTGCTTTTTCCGACGCCACTTGGCCCGAGGATCGCCTTGATGTTGTTGTCCTTGACAGTAAGGGAGACCTTGTTGAGGATCTCTTTCTCACCATATTTCAGACTTACATTGTGTAGTTCAATCATGCCTTCACATGTTTTCCAGCACTATCTTTGAAACGTAGAAATTTGCAATCAGCACCAGTCCTGACGAGACAACAATGCCTTTGATGGTTGATCGTCCGACGCCAGCCGTACCTCCTCGCGCTGAAAAACCGTTGAAACTGCTGACCAGCGTTATGATGATGGCGAATACAGGCGCTTTGAGAAATCCTACCACAAAGTCTTTTGGCGCAAGCCTTGGGTAGACCGAGTTCCAGAATATTCCTGGGTCGAGTCGGTGGTAGTGTTCGGCCATATATGCCGCGCTTTGCAGACCGGCAAAGTCCGAAAGGGCGGTCAGGGGCAAAAACATGATGAGTGCTGCCAAAAGGCGGGGCATGACCAGTTTTGCAATCGGGTCGGTGCCAAAAGCGCGAAGTGCATCGATCTGCTCCGATATCTGCATGGCACCGAGTTCAGCGCCGTTTCTCGATCCGAAACGGGCGGAAAGCATGAGACCCATAAGCAGCGGGCCCAGTTCACGGATAACGGAGATGGAGGTGGAGCGGCCAAGCATGGTTTTTGCACCAAAATCTTCAAGCAGGTTTCCAACCTCGATGGCAAGAAGGGAGCCTATGGAAATTGCACTGACCAGAACAATGGGAATAGAGTCGGCACCGCAAATGGTTGCCTGGTCGAGAAAATCCCTCCAGTAGCGCTTTATCTTCGGAATAGTGATAAAAGCCCTGACTGAAAAGAAAAAAAACTCCTGCATGGTGAGGAAAAAGTCCTTCAGTTTCAGGACAAGTTCTTTCTCCAGCGTTCGTATGAGGGTTAATGGCATAAATAAGTGCTATGAGGTGCGCTTGTCCGGGAAAGCGCTGACCTGAAAAACATGTTCAGATAATAGTAAATCTTCTTTCAATTGCCCAATCATCGTTTTTTTCATCCCTTGACAATCCGGCATTTCATTTTTGTCACCCACTGGTAAGGAATGGTAACCTTGCCGAAGGCATCTTCATCACGCTCTCTCATGCCGTGATAGTCGGAACCTCCGGAAAAGAGCAGAAAGTACTCATTGGCAATCTCACGGTAGTAGTTCTGCCGATAGGTATCGTGAGAGGGATGGACAATCTCTATGCCGTCAAGTCCAAAAGTGATGAGCTGCTTGAGTGTCTCATCGGGCACGTTCTGGGCCGGATGTGCAAGAAAAGAGAGTCCTGAGGCTTCATTGATGAGCCTTATGACATCTGCAGGATGTGTCTCTATGCTTTTGACATAAGCCGGGCTGTGTGAACCGAGATATTTGCTGAATGCCTCGCTGAAGCTCTTTACATAGCCAACGTCCTGCAGCACTGCGGCAATATGTGGTCGTCCGACACTGCCATTCTGTGCCTTGACAATAATCTGCTCAATACCAATCTTAACGCCCATTTTGGCGAGCTTGCTGACCATACGCTCAGCCCTCTCGGTGCGCAGGTGACGGCAGTGGTCGAGATATTGTTTCAGCTCAGATTGCTGATAATCAAAAAAATAACCAAGGACATGAATATCATAGCCCTTGTAGGTTGAGCTCATTTCTACACCGGGAATAAGCTCAATGCCTTTCTTTAAGGCTAATGGCTTTGCTTTGTCAATACCTAAAACAGAATCATGGTCAGTAATACTTATGGCCTTCAATCCGGAATTTGCTGCTTTTTCAACAATTTCTTCCGGTGTAAAGATTCCGTCTGAACATTTTGTATGTATGTGTAAATCTGCTTTTTCAAAGCCATTATGCCCTACGCTTGACAAGCTGTATGGCACGGCTGAATTATTAAATGGTTAATTTAGATTACTTATATATAAGAAAAATTAACTGCCTGCTTTACAGGAAAACAGAATTTTTTTTCATGCTAAAAAGTTGCCTTCAAAACAGAGTGGAGAAGGGTGGTGCGCAAGGCTTGAACGCCCCTGAAACAAGCGTGAGCTGCTCTTCGGGGCAATTGGGTTATGGCTGCAGGATTCCGGTGGCAACAAGTAAAAGAATGGCTGTTCCGGCAATGATCCGGTAGATAATGAAGAGAGTTGTTGTGTGAGTTTTAAGGTAGGTGAGCAGGAAAGCAATGGAGGCGTAGCCCACAATACCTGCAACAAGGGTTGCTGCCAGGATATTGGTCATGCTTTCAGAAGAGGCGGTGACGGTGTGCCATGTTTTATAGAGTTCAAACAGTGCAGCGGCAAAGACCGAAGGCAGCGAGAGCAGGAACGAAAAACGGGCAGCAGTTTCACGGGAAAGATTCAGAAAAAGCCCCCCGGTTATTGTTACACCTGATCGCGATGATCCGGGAATGAGAGCGACGCTCTGGGCCAGACCGATCAGAATTGCCTCTTTCCATCCGATATCTTCCATCGATTTCAGATGCAGTCCATTTTTCAGCCTCTTTTTGATTTTTCTTTCTCCGAGGGAGAGAACAAGGCCCAGTCCTATAAGTGCACTGCTTACCCAATAGAGCGAGCGGAGGCTGGTTTCTATTTCAGATTTAAAAAGAAGACCAAAGATGACAATCGGAAGGGTTCCCGCAGCGATCATCCATCCCATTTTTGCTTCTTTGCTCTCCATCGGTTTGCCATGCAGTATACTGCTGACAACTGCCTTGACGATGATCGTGATATCCTTTCGAAAATAGAGAAGGACGGCAACAAGGGTGCCAATTTGTACGATAGCCGTAAAGGCAGCTCCGGGGTCTTGCCATCCTGCAAGTGCAGGGATAATTCTCAGATGAGCGGTGCTGCTGATCGGCAGAAATTCCGTCAGGCCCTGGACGATGCCGAGAACAATGGCTTCAAAGAGAGTCATGGAAATGTCGGGGTATCGGTTAGCGGAATGCCCTGCTTATCGAGAATTTTTTTGAGATCAATGATGGCTTTCTGAACAGCAAGCGAGCGGTGACTGAGTTTATTCTTTTCAGCCAGGCTCATTTCTGCATAGGTTTTTCCAGTCGAATGCAAGAGAAAGATCGGGTCATAACCAAATCCTTCACTACCCTGTTTTTCAATGGTTATGGAGCCGGACACAACTCTCTGAGAGGTGTTTTCAAACTGGCACGATCCATTTCCGGAAGGAATGCGTCCTTTCAGGGCGATAACGGTTCGGAAACTCGCTCTGCGGTCGGCAATACCCTTCATGCAGTTCAGCAGGTACTCAACGTTATCCTGATAAGAGGGAGTCTTGCCTTCAGGCATTGGGGCGAACCGCGCCGAGTAAACCCCCGGTGCACCGTTCAGAGCCATCACCTCCAGGCCAGTATCGTCTGCCAGGGCAATCAGGAAAGGGAAACGGTCTGAAAGAAGGTTGAAGATCGCTCTTGCCTTGAGTCGGGCATTTCCATCCAGGGTCTCTTCGGTCTCCTCGATATCGATATCCACACCAAGCTCTTTAAGTGTAAAGACCTTTAAAAGAGGAGAGATATTTTCAAGCAGAGGTCGGAGTTCTTTGACCTTGTCAGGGTTGTTGGTTGCAAGGATGACAGTAATGATCTTTTCGGCAGTTTCAGGCATGGTGGAATGGTTACTGAATGATACGAAGCATTTCCCTGACCGCCTCGTCAAGGCCAGTCAACACAGCTCTGGCAATAATTGCATGACCGATGCTGACCTCCTCGATTTCGGAGATCTCTTTGAACGGTGCAATGTTCTGGTAGTTGAGCCCGTGACCGGCAACGACTCTCAGGCCAAGGCTTTTTGCATAACGTGCGGCCCCACGGATTTTCTGAAGCTCCAGGGCGATTTCTTCTTCCTCTGCTTTTTGTGCATAGGATCCTGTATGCAGCTCCACAATATCGGCACCCGCTTCAGCGGCCAGGTCGATAGCTTTTTTGTCGGGCTCTATAAAGATACTGATTTCTATACCGGCAGCTTTCAGCGGCTTGAGGAACTCAGCCAGCTCCGAATAATGAGCGGTTATGTTAAACCCCCCTTCAGTAGTCAGTTCCTCCCTTTTTTCCGGCACAAGGGTAATGAGTTCCGGCCTTGTTATCAGGGCGATCTCCTGCAACTCCGCAGTCATGGCCATTTCGAGATCGAGTTTTGTAGTAACGGCACTACGGAGTCTTGCAAGATCAAGATCCTTGATGTGACGACGATCTTCACGCAGGTGGCACACAATGCCCGCAGCGCCACACTTCTCCGCCAGCAGGGCAGCAGCCACCGGGTCAGGTTCCTGTTCCCCCCGTGCATTTCGCAGGGTGGCAATATGATCGATATTAACGGCTAATCTCATGATTCAATATTCAATAGCAAAGGTAAACAACCGGAAGTTATCCGTTTCAGCTCAGGCTCACATTTAGAGTCTGTAAAGCGAAAGTAATGAAAAAATGCTAAAAGAGAGAAAGACGTCAGTCTGAAGCGGGCTCTACAGGAGAGAAACTTTTAACTTGCAGGGCAAGGGATCGGTTTTTTTACGACTTCGAAACAGAGAATCCCGTTCAGGCTCATTTTCCGGTTTTGAATTTTCTCCACATTCTCCAACCTACCAAAGTTCGTAGGGAAAAGGTGCATGCGTGCATGCTTTACAATCTATCGGCCACTCTTTTTAAAGTCCCGTAGGGACGACATCCTGGTAGAAATTATGACGCCCTGAAGATTTCACTATGGGAGAGGGGTATTGGGCAAAACCATCTGGATGACCAGTTTCATGCCACATGCATTTGCGTATCGGCGCAAGGTATTGAGTGATGGAGAGTGATCCTGTTTGCCCAGGCTGGCCTCGATGCGAGCCAGAACTGGTTGAGACACTCCCATACGTGCAGCAACTTCAGCCTGGGTAAGGCCCGCTTGTGTACGGGCATCCAAAAGTGCCCTGAGAGCGGCAAACTCATCTTCAAGTGCATCGTAGGCTATTTTAAACCCCGTGTCGCTTGAGCTTTTATGAGCCGCGTACGCTTTTGGGTCAAAGGGTACGGGATTATATTTGTTGCTGTCACTCATTGTGTAATCTCCTTAAGCCGTTTTCTGGCAAGTTTCAACTCTTTGATGAACAATCCGTCACCAAATGGTCGGGTGTACGGTAACCCAAGATTCGGCCAAGAGATTACGATTTGCTCAGTAATCTGAACAAAGCTTGCATTGATGCCGATTGGCCAGGCTTCAAGCTCTTTCTGGACGGATTTGTTGAAAAAAGAATTTGATAGCTCATTTTCCAATATAGCTTGCAAGCTATAATATTCAAGGGGCGATAGAAATTATTTCTTTTTATTGTAAAGCTCGCTCGTCTCAAGTTTGTCCGCGTTTGGGCTTCCGTTTATTGACTGGATTTTCTGCTAAATATTTCTTTATTAAACAAATACGGGATTCGGCTCCAGCGCAATCGGTCATGCTGTTTGAGGGTAATCGGAAAAACGGAGCGCCTACACTGCGGTAATAGTGACGGTTGAATTATATTCTTGAACGAGAGATGGCTGCCAAATTTTCAACAACGAACAAGGCAGTCTTATGGTAATGTTTCAAATCATCGCCTTACCATGGTACATGCATTTCTGAAAGAAGAAGCAAGGGTCGCATTATGAACATTCAGCATCTTGATTCTGCGTCAAAACTTGACGCATTGCTTGCCTTAGCTGCTGAGAGCGAGGTGGTAGAATTCAAGGAGGCTAAAAACAGCTATGATTTTTCCCATCTCGGAAAATATTTTTCTGCCCTGAGTAATGAGGCCAATCTGAATCATCACTCAGTGGCCTGGCTGGTGCTTGGTGTTAATAATCAACGGCAGGTTGTTGGCTCAAACTATTGCCGTGAGCGTCACTATCTTGACCAATTGAAAAAGGGGATTGCCGATAAAACCACCAGCCGTATTACGTTTATCAACATTCATGAAGTGCAGCATCACGATGGTCGAGTGCTTTTGTTTGAAATTCCTGCGGCACCAAAGGGTGTGCCCATTGCCTTTGACGGGCACTATTATGGACGTGAAGGCGAGTCACTCTCGCCACTCAATCTGGAAGAGATCGAACGAATCCATGCACAGGCAACTCTGGAGGACTGGAGTGCGGCAATAGTACCCGATGCGGGGCTGGATGATCTGGACGACGAGGCTCTCCGGGTCGCGCGCAACAACTTCAAGAGCAAATTCCCTGATAAATCGGGTGACGTTGACGCATGGGACAATGCGATCTTTTTGAACAAGGCCAAACTCTCCATTAAAGGAAAGTTGACCCGTACCGCACTGATATTGCTTGGCAACAATGAAGCTGAACATTTTTTGTTGCCTGCTGATGTCAAAATCCGCTGGATACTCAAAGATCATTTGGGTAATGACCGTGACTATGCCTTGTTCGGCTTACCGATGCTGCTTGCTGTTGACAAGGTCTATGCCAAAATCCGTAATCTGAAATACCGCTACCTTCCTGAAGGCACTCTTTTTCCAGAAGAGATTGATCAATATGAGCCCTATGCAATTCGTGAGGCTGTAAATAATTGCCTTGCCCATCAGGATTATTCCCTGGCAGGGCGCATCAATGTGATTGAAGGAGACGAGACGCTTACCTTCACCAACCTCGGGAGTTTTGTGCCAGGCGATGTGCAGCGCGTGGTGATGGAAGACGCCCCGGAGGAGTATTACCGGAACCGCTTTTTAGCGATGGCTATGTTCAATTTGAAGATGGTCGACACGGCAGGTGGCGGTATCCGGAAGTTGTTTCTGTTGCAGAGTGTCCGATTTTTCCCGTTGCCCGATTATGAGCTGTCAAGCAATCGTGTAAAATTGAAACTCACCGGCAAGGTGCTGAACATGGACTATGCCCGTCTGCTTGCCAGCACCGGCGACTTGACTCTCAGCGAAATCATGGCGCTCGACAAGGTGCAAAAGAAGCTTCCACTCAGTAACGATGACGAAAAACTGCTTAAAGCGAAATCCCTTATCGAAGGGCGCAAACCGAATTTTTATATCTCTCAAAAGGTGGCGCAGAAGATCGGTAAAAAAGCATCATACAGTAAAAACAGGGCTTTTGACAAACAGTACTACCTTGATATGATCTGCAAAGCGATTGGAGAACATGCTTCACTGAACCGCAAGGATATTAATGAACTCTTGTGGAATAAATTGCCTGATTGGATGAGTGATAAGCAGAAGATGTATAAGATAGGCAATCTGATGGGAGAGCTTCGCAGGAATCAATTGATTGTCAATAAAGGTAGCATGACTACTCCTCAGTGGGTTCTCGTAAAATAGAGCTGGAAAGAAAAATTACGAAAGGAAATACGTAACAGTATCTTTTTAAGTCGTATTAAATTAATGGGTTACGTTCTTGTAAAATATTGAGTTTCATAAGCGTTTTACGAGACGATCAAATAACTGATAGTTCTGAATGTTTAAAGTAATAGTCTGTGCAGCAGACCTGTGGATATTTGCCAGACATCCTGAACCAGATTATTTTACTACAAAACCTCACGGGA